>VAPL010080719.1_pt1 | contig 26967 bp, 23 predicted proteins | sample 3395061 | NCBI WGS metagenome assembly VAPL01 (sample SAMN08290444, study PRJNA428436) | hydrothermal vent metagenome | isolation source: Deep-sea hydrothermal vent chimney 2 | place: Pacific Ocean: Juan De Fuca Ridge | depth 2182 m m | reverse complement strand
GCTCGCAACGACAAACTCACACCCATTTCATGTCCAGGAAGTTAATGTTTTCTTTTACTACTTAAAGAGGCCTCATAAAAACATCTTATTCATAAGTTAACGGGACAGCAGTGGTGTATTATATAAAGTATGAATATTAAAGAATTTGCTCGTCGGCGTAAGCGTTTAATTCAAATGATGGATAAAGATTCGGTGGCGATTTTACCCGCTGCGCCTATTCGTATGCGTAATCGTGATGTGGAATATGCATATCGCCCAGACAGTGATTTTTTCTATTTAACCGGTTTTGCCGAACCCGAAGCGGTGATGGTAATCGTACCGGGGCGGTCACATGGTGAATATATTTTGTTTTGTCGTGAAAATGACCCCGTTATGGAAACCTGGAATGGCCCGCGTGCCGGCCAGGATGGTGCGATTGAAAAATATGGTGCGGATGATTCTTTTCCCATCGACGATATCGATGATATTTTACCGGGTTTGTTGGAAAATAAATCGCGTGTTTTTTACACCATGGGCATTCATAAAGATTTTGATCAACGGCTTATTGGTTGGGTTAATCGTTTACGCGAGCAATCACGCGCCGGCATTCATACACCAGGTGAATTCGTTGCGATTGAGCATCATCTACACGATATGCGTTTATATAAGAGTAGTTATGAGATAACGCGGATGCGTCGCGCCGCAAAAATTTCTGCAAAAGCGCATATTCGTGCGATGAAAGCCTGCAAACCAACGATGAATGAGTATCAAATTGAAGCCGAGTTACAGCATCAGTTTGGAACGCAGGGGGCACGTTTTTCGGCTTATTCTTCTATTGTCGGTGGTGGTAAAAATAGCTGTATTTTACATTATGTTGAAAACAGCGCCGAGCTAAACGATGGTGATATTTTATTAATCGATGCCGGTTGTGAAGTGGAATGTTACGCCTCTGATATTTCCCGAAGCTTTCCGGTGAATGGTGTTTTCAGTAAAGAGCAACGCGCTTTGTATCAGTTAGTGCTGAATGCACAATACGCTGCTATCGAACAGGTACAACCAGGTAACCACTGGAACCAGCCCCATGAAGCAGCGGTAAAAGTTTTAACCAAAGGTTTAATTAAGCTTGGGCTTATCAAAAGCACCCCGGCTAAAGCGATTAAAGAAGAATTGTATAAAAAGTTTTACATGCACCGCACCGGCCACTGGTTAGGTATGGATGTGCACGATGTGGGTGACTACAAAATTGAAGATCAATGGCGGGTTTTAGAGCCCGGTATGGTACTCACCGTCGAGCCGGGTTTGTATGTTGCAGCAATGAAAGGTGTTGCTAAAAAATGGCATAATATTGGTATTCGTATTGAAGATGATGTGCTGGTAACAAAAAATGGACATGATGTATTAAGTAAAAATGTGCCGAAAGAAATCGATGAGATTGAAGCGTTGATGCAGACTTAAATTAATTTTTTTAACCACTACGGCACCTAAAGGTATGCATACGAGTTATTTATAATAACTCTCAATAACACAAAGGACGCGAAGAAAAGATATTTTAAAAGACAACGTCATTGCGAGCGATAGCGTGGCAATCTTGCTGGGGTGTACCCAATATAAAGAAGACTGCCTCGCTTTACTCGCAGCTAAAGGTTTCTTCGCAAGGACAATATTTTTTCTTCGTGTTTTCGTGGTTAATATTTATATTTTAAAATGAAAAAACAAAACCAAACAAATTTTGATGTGATTATAGTCGGTGGTGGTCTTGTCGGAGCCAGCCTTGCCTGTGCGCTTGCATCGGCTAACTTAAAAACTGCATTACAAATAGCTATTATCGAAAACTTTAAGTTTGACGATAGCAAACAACCCAGTTTTGATTCGCGCACGGTAGCTTTGTCTTATAGCTCTAAAGAAATTTTTCAAACTCTGGGCTTGTGGAAAGAGATTGAAAAACGGGGTGCTTGTGCGATAAAGGAAATCCATATTTCAGATAAGGGGCATCTGGGTTTATCGCATTTACGTGCAGTAGAGCAAGATACGGATGCATTGGGTTATGTTGTCGAAAATCAGTTTTTAGGTTCGGCGCTGTATCAGCAGATTAAAAACTATAAAAATATTACTATGCTATGCCCTTGCAGCATAAAACAATTTACGCATATCGATAGTACGACTGAAAATTATATGCAGGTTGAAGTTGAACAAGACAATCAGACCAGCCTCTTGAGCACGAAACTGCTGGTAGCTGCCGACGGTGGCCAGTCTTTTGTGCGTGAGCAAGCCGAGGTTAAAATGCGTGAACTGGCGTATAACCAAACGGCTATTATTACCAATATTGCCTGCAATACAGCACACAATAATATTGCTTATGAACGTTTTACCGATAGCGGGCCCATTGCGCTATTGCCATTGGAAGATAGCGCTGCTGTTCAAAACCGTTATTCACTCGTCTGGACTTTAAAAAATTATCAGGTAGAGGCTTATATGGCGATGAGTGATACAGAATTTTTAGCGGCGCTGCAACTTCGTTTTGGAGGCCGTGCTGGTCAATTTATTAAAACCGCTAATCGCGTGAGTTATCCTTTATCTTATGCGCGGGCAAAAGAAATAGTGCGCCCACGTCTTGCTATTATAGGTAATGCAGCGCATTTGGTGCACCCGGTTGCGGGGCAGGGGTTTAACCTTGGTTTGCGTGATGTGGCTTCGCTAGCGCAAATTATTGTCGATGCACAACAACAGCAAAACGATTTTGGTGACGTATATTATTTAAAAATGTACGAATCCTGGCGGCAACGTGATTTATTGCAAACCAGCTTAACAACAGATGGGTTGATTAGACTCTTTACTACGCGGTTTTTACCAGTGGTGGTGGCGCGCAATATGGCCTTGCTTGCTTTTGATATGTTCCCCGTGCTCAAAAAACAGGTTGGTCGGCAGGCGATGGGTTTTGTTGGCAAGGTCACTCGTCTGGCAAGAGGTTTACCGTTATGAGTCAATACGATATTACAATTGTTGGCGGCGGTATGGTGGGTGCAACCTTAGCATGTACTCTTGCGAGTCATGATAGCGCACTGACGATTGCGGTTATTGATAAGGCTGCACCAATGGACAGGCCTTCGTTAAAGGACGATTTCGATTTACGCGTCAGCGCAATAACCCGTGCCAGTGAAAATATTTTTAAAAATATTGGAGTCTGGGAGGCGATTAAAAATTTAAGAGTGAGTCCTTACCGTGATATGCATGTATGGGATTCAAAAGGCAACGGCGTGGTACATTTTGACAGTGCCGACATTGCTGAACCAACGCTCGGCCATATTATTGAAAATCGGGTCATGCAGTATGTCTTGCAGCAAAGGCTGCAATCCTTTGATAATATCATCTTGTTTGCACCGGCAACCTGTAAAAAATTAATTGAAAATGAACAGCAGATAGTTTTATTGCTCGACGATGATGAAGTAATAACAAGTTCCCTCGTTGTTGGTGCCGATGGTGGTCGTTCATGGTTACGACAACAGGCCAATATAATGGTACGTGGTTGGGACTATGATCAAGCCGCTCTAGTGGCTTATGTTAAAACTGAAAAGCCACATCAGGAAACGGCCTGGCAGCGTTTTATGCCGAGCGGGCCACTGGCTTTATTACCATTACAAAATGGTTTTAGTTCGATAGTCTGGTCAACCTCGCCGCAACAGGCGAATGAATTACAGGATATGGCTGAAGCTGACTTTAAACAAGCCTTGCAGATTGCGTCGGATAATACTCTGGGTGAAATTATCAGTTGCAGTCAACGCGCTGTCTTCCCGCTGCGTTTTTTTGTTGTAGATAATTATATTAAACCCAACCTGGCATTAGTTGGTGATGCGGCACATACTATTCATCCCTTGGCCGGGCAGGGTGTTAACCTCGGCCTAGCCGATGCAGCCGCTTTAGCTCAAACTATTCTTGATGCGCATAAAGCAGCCAAGCCAATAAATTCTATGTCGGTATTACGCCAATATGAACGCTGGCGTAAAGCTGATAATCTTGCCATGATGGTGGCAATGGACAGCTTTAAAAATATATTCGGCAGTGAGCTGGGTATCGTTAAAGAAGCCAGGAATATCGGTATGAATACTATTAATAAGTTACCGGTTGTTAAAAATACAGTTATAAAACAAGCGATGGGCTTGACTGGGGATTTGTCGCGTTTTGCCAGGATATAATTATTAACCACAACGGTACCTAAAGGTATACATTCGAGTTATTATAACTAACTCTCAATAACACGACGGTCACAACAAAAAATAATTTTATAAACATTTAGAAATCTAGTAGTAATGAAACTTGCTTACGCTACTATGCACTCATCAGATTATTACGTTTTACTAGCAATTCTCATTTAATATTTTTTCGCCGTGACCGTTGTGGTTAATAAAATAAATTAAGAAAAAACTATGAATATACTCAATACACTCGCCATTCTTATTACGCTTGCTGCGATTTTTAGTTATGTAAACTATCGTTACATCAAGCTGCCGACCACCATTGGTATTATGCTGATTTCTTTAATTATATCTGCAGTTTTAATTATCGCCGGAAAACTGGGCTTTGAAAGTTTATTCCTGCACGCAGAATCTATTTTACGCGGTATCGATTTTCATGAAACATTAATGAACGGCATGCTCAGTTTTTTATTGTTTGCCGGTGCTTTGCATGTCGACTTAAATGACCTTGCAAAACAAAAATGGCTGGTTCTTTCGTTGGCAACTTTTGGTGTTGTTGTTTCAACTTTTTTAGTAGGTGGTTTAACCTGGCTGGTTTTTTCAGCTTTTGCTTTGCAAGTACCTTATATATATTGTTTATTATTTGGCGCTTTAATTTCACCTACCGATCCTATCGCAGTAATGGGTATATTAAAAAAAGCAGGTGCATCAAAGAGTTTGGAAATTAAAATAGCCGGTGAATCATTATTTAATGATGGTGTTGGCGTGGTTATTTTTATTGTTTTATTAGGTGTTGCGGCGGGTGGTACCGAACCAACTGTTAGTAGTATTGCAATATTTTTTGCTCAGGAAGCTATCGGTGGCGCAGTATTCGGTTTTGTTATCGGCTATGTTACTTTTTTAATGTTACGTTCGGTGGATAATTTTCAGGTCGAAATAATGCTTACTTTAGCATTGGTAATGGGTGGTTATGCTCTAGCCTATGCTTTGCATTTATCCGGCCCCATCGCAATGGTTGTAGCCGGTTTATTAATTGGTAATCATGGGCGGCAGCTTGCAATGAGTCGGTCTACTCAAACACGGCTGGATGATTTTTGGGAATTGATTGATGAAATACTCAATGCGGTACTGTTTGTTATTATTGGTCTAGAAGTTTTGGTACTATCATTTAAGACGGAATATTTTATGGTTGCGCTGGCGGTTATACCACTAGTGTTAGGCGTGCGATTTGTGAGCGTGGCATTCCCGGTTAAATTCTTAAGTCAGTTTCGTAGTTTCAGCCCGCGAGTTGTTGAGATTATGACCTGGGGTGGGTTACGTGGCGGTATCTCTATCGCATTAGCGTTATCACTGCCACTCGGGTCGGAGCGTGAAATTATTTTAACCATTACCTATCTGGTTGTAGCTTTCTCAATTTTGGTACAGGGTTTAACGATTAGTCGGGTTGTTAAGGGTAATTTGTCTTTGTCATAGAATCCATAAAATTACCATTGAAAAAAAGGATGTAACAATGGGTAAATACACGGTAACTAGCTCGCAAGGGCTTTTTCAGCCGAACTCAAACGATAAGGTATTGGTAAATAAATTAGCTATTACCGAGCCTGCTGAGATGGATGAAGCAGAGTTGTTTTTATTGGGGAAGCTGTATGAAGAAATACTGCTAAACAATTTACCTCAAGAAGTGATTACTATCGCGACAATTAAAACATGGCATCGACGCTGGTTAGGCAATGTTTATGAATGGGCGGGTGCTGACCGCTCGGTTAATATGAGTAAATCAGACTTTCATTTTGCCGCAGTCACACAAATTCTACAGCAATTAAATCAATTTGAACTGGATTACTTACGGCGTTATACGCCTTGCATGGAACTAAGAGGTAAAGAACTTATAGAAGCCATAGCCGTTATCCATATAGAATTTATTTTGATTCACCCATTTAGAGATGGGAATGGCCGATTATCACGTTTATTGGCGGATGTAATGGCGGTTCAGGCCGGTTATCCACCATTGGATTACACTGCTTGGGATAAAAATAAGAAGGAGTACTTCACTGCAATACAACACGGCGTTAATAGGAATTATGAGCCGATGAAACAGTGGATAAGTAAAGCATTAAGCGAAGTTTAGATTAGCGTGCCAGTAATAAATTTTTAAATTTGCTTTTTTTTTCTTTAAGTTTGGCTTCTATTTTATTTATAGCCTGGCCAGTTTCGATTGCTGTTGAGCTAGCAACCGCACGTACAATACGCGAACGAAGTGTTTCTTGAAAAGTGTTTCTATTCTTCATTTAATCAGAAAAATCCAATGGGTTAACACTGTTAATTGTAGCATAATTAGGCTTATTCGGCATTTTTTTAGCCTGTTAGAAAAGTTTAATATATTTTTAGATTGGATTATTCATTAAACAGATGAAATTTCTAAATTTGTTTTATTCGTGAACAATATTCGGTATCTATAATTGGCATAATGACTCACTAAGAGACTGTTTTTACAGTATTTCAGTCGCAGTTGAAATTAATATTTGGTAGTGTTGTTGAGAAGTTAATAAGATCTAGTGGGGTATCATCCAATGATAGCCGCAATCATCTCTAAGCTTACAAGATAATCGCGTTTTTGCATTCAAATACGATTTAGAGTCAGCCTATCCATCAAATATTTTAGTAAAGGCGCTGGGAAAATTAGAATTTCTGGATGCTAAAAAATCGATAAATTTTGCTACAATGATTCAATTCCAGTTTCTAGGTATTTACGTGATGAATTCAATGTGGATATTAGATCTGCTAAGGTGAAAATTGCAGAATTAGTTGGGATTGAATTGATTAATTCAGGTTTGATTTATGCAAACTCTGATGATCATTTTTTTAGCGAAAATGAGTTAGGGAGATTTATTCTATTCTGCTCTTGGTGGAACAATGGTTAATAATACGAGCAAGCTCGCTTTGTGAGCGTCCCAACAACGGCTGCTATTTACATTAGCTGTAAAAATTTTGAAATTGAATGGTTGCTTCGGGATGAAAGCTGAGAAGCCATACTTTTTTATTGGCAGCACCATAGATTCCTATGACTATTTTTTCGGATGTTAAGATTATTTAATCCGCATCTTTAGTTTGTTTATCAAGATCTTCGATAATCGGGCAGCCATTTTCACTGCCACGACATAAATTAAGTAATAAGGTTAATTCGTTTTTAAGCGTTGTTAATTCATTCACCTGGTCTTCTATTGCGCTGAGTTTATGCGCGGTTAATTTGCGAATACTATCTTTGGCTGTTTGCGGTGCGCTACGCATTTCGAGTAAGTCTTTTATTTCATCCAGTGAAAAATTCATATATTGGGCGCGTTTAATAAAACGCAGGCGCGATAGATCTTTATCATCGTATTGTCGAATACCCGAGTCAGTACGTGAAATACGTGGCAACAAACCAATTTTTTCATAGTAACGTAATGTGTCTGCGGTTACATTGAATTGTTTAGTGACATCACCAATACGATACAACGCCATTGTATTTTACTCGTTGTTAATTTTAAATTAATTAACCTGAACTCGGGATAATGAAATTAACAGTTATACCCCAGATAGGGAGCCGGCATTCTTTACTAAAGACGCGCAAAAGATGCCATCCCTGGGCTTGCTCGACTGCCGCGTCCCTGCGGCAGACGGTCTTTAGTAAAGAATGCCGACTCCCTATCCTTGCTTTGGAGAGTTTTATAAGTATTTTTTTTGTTCCGAGTTCGGGTTAATTATCCTGGTAATATTTGCACTGCTATGGTTAGTATAGACTGTTTACTCCCACTCCAGTTCCATATAAACATGTAATGCATTCCGCCCAAGCAGCATTTCGTAGCCAATCAACCGTTCATAAGGTGAAAGTGGGTATTCTTTTAAACTGCTTATATCTTCAATTTGGCCACCTTTTTTTATAAATTCTTTAACAGATGTGCGCAACAGGCTGAGAAAGTCATAAGTATCAGCAGTGGCTTTTTTCATGTTGGTCGCATGGCCATGGCCGGGTACGACATGCTCTGGTTTTAATTTGTCGATGAGCTCAAATGCTTTTAACCATGAGGCGGTGTTGGAGTCTCTTGAGACCGCTAGCATACGTTCTGTTGATATAATGTCACCGCTGAATACCACGTTTTGTTCAGGCAACCAGACAGTAAAGTCACCCGGTAAATATGCCGGGCCGTTGTAATGTAATACAAACAGGGTGTCGCCAACAAATAGATCTTTGTTTTTTGTAAAGGTTTCACCTGCGTAAACATCGGTTGTGCCGGCTGAAAATTTGGGGGAAATATATTCATCCAGTCGGTTTAACTGATTATCAGCTCGCTTATGCTGATCCTGTAAGGCCATTTTACTGGTAATAATTCTTGCGCCTAATTTTTTAAAATAGCTATTACCTAGCCAGCGTAAATCTTCGCTACCAGTGTTTATCACTAATATTACGGGTTTGGATGTAATTTGTTTTATCTTGCGATGAATTTGTTTTGCCGCTAAATAACTGGCGCCAGAATCGATAAGCACAACACCGTCGTTTGTTATTACCACACCAAAAGTGGCATTGGTGCCATAATTCCATTTAGACATTGGGCCGCGTTGACCGACCAGAGCATAAACATTATCGGTTACTTTTTGAATATCGATGCGCTCGCTTGGCCGAGCCATTGCGGTGTTTAAAATAGTTATTCCTAAAAGGATAATTAAGTAACGCATTTTACTTCCTTAATTAATATTGGATAATAAAAAAATATTCATTGAGTAGATATAAACCGGTTAGTACCAGTGTAATACCCGCTACAATTTCGAATATTTTTTGATAGTTTGATAATATTTTTAATGATTCCAGCCAGCCCATACTCCAGGCACCTAAGATAATCGGCACACTTCGGCCTAAAGCAAAGGCGAGTAATAAAGCAAAACCAAATAAGGGTGAGCCAATACTGGCGCTGGCAGTTAATGCAACCAGTAAAGCCGGTGTGCAAAAAGGGCAGACGGCAACAGAAAATGGTATGCCGAGTAAAAAAGCACCCCAGACACCATTTACTCTGCGACCTTTTATACCAAACCAGCGTAAACGAATATTAAGCAGCCCCGACCACATTAAGCCCATGATAATAAGTAGTGGGCCAAGAAATAAACCCCACTCGCGCCCCATGATGGACTTTACCCAGTCTCCCCCCAGGGCGGCAATCACACCCAGGGTGACATGGGTTAATAGCATGCCCATAACAAAAGCACCGCCCATTAACAGGGCACTGCGTTCTTCGTCGGCTTTGGTGACATAGGCGAGCATAACCGGAACGGATGCAAATGAGACGGGATTAAAACTAAATATAAAACCGGCCAGAAAACTAATACCAATACCTGCCCAGCTGGCTTGTTCTAGAACGGCTTTAAAAGTAACGCTGTTAATATCAAGCGAAGGAATAAGAAGAAACAGTGCTGTGCCCAGTAATAAAACGGCTGTCAGGTAGGGGCTGCCTTTTGCAGTGTGGTTTAATAAATCCAGTATCTGCTCGTTTAAACCTTTATAAGAAGCGATAACCATTGGTAAGTTAAAAAGGCTTGCAAACAATAACCCTGCTACTGCTGCCAGTGCAATGGAGTCGACTGTTATCGCCATACCCATTACCACGAGAACCAGAGGTAGCGTACAGGCTGGCAGAGTTAACCCTAGTTGCACAGAAAAAGGTAATTTTTTACTGCCTGGAATTAGCTTGAAAAATTCAAGATGAGGTATCGGGATATAAATAAAGCGAGAAATAATATACACAACGGCAATAATGGCCAAAAGAATACTCGGTAGTATTGCCCCCCATTGCGGAACATTGCTAAAAAAGACGCTAGCCATGAGAAGGCTGCTTAATAATAACGTTCGACTGAGCCATATGGCTAATAAACTCTGGCAACATGTTTTTGGGTTATGACGGTCATGCACTCTTTTTGAAAACAAGGTATGCGTTGCAATCGTGCAGGGTTCGAAAAAAGCAAGCAGGCCAAGTACTGCTGCGGACGATAGCAATAAGGTTATCATTAAGTTAGCCTTGCAACCTTTTATCAAGTTCATTACGAAGGCTTTTTGCTGACGGCAGGCTTGTAAAGACAAGTTCCCCATTAATCGCAATGGACGGTGTGGTCAGTACACCAATCGATACTGAGTAGTCGAGTTCATCAAGTATATTCACCTCGCGCCATTCAATTTTATCCGTGCCAATTTCAGTGACTATTTTTTTTAATACATCAGTGGCATGGCCACATTTGCCGCAACCAGGGGATGAAAAAACTTCAACTTTAATACTCATGTTGTTCTCCTGGAATATTAATATTTTGCTGCATCAAATAACTGTAAATACATTTTGTCTGCCGAATCGTTAGGAAAAAAATACCTGCACAACTTTGTAGTTTGTAAATATTTTTATCTACATTGTAGGCGCAAAAAGCACCGACCATGCCTTTTACGTCGGCACGATAATGGTAGCTCTCTGCCCATGTATTGATACTGAATAATGTTAGTATCAAAATTAAGGAAAGGTTTTTTATATTTTTAAAATCACTGCTGCCCCGTTAACTTTAAGCCCCTGCTTTGAATATAGAAAGCCTGGTCATTGCGAGCGATCGCGCGGCAATCTTGCTGGAATATACCCCATATAAACAAGATTGCCGCGCTATCGCTCGCAACGACAAACTCACACCCATTTTATGTCCAGGAAGTTAATGTTTTCTTTTACTACTTAAATAGGCCTCATAAAAACATCTTATTCATAAGTTAACGGGACAGCAGTGATTTTTAAAATATAACATTGTCCAGTTAAATATCCAGCCACATCCGCACGGGTAATAGTATATAGGCTGCGGCAAATCCAATACTCCAGATAATAACCGAACCCCAGTATATGCGCTTATTCCATTTATGCGCAGTGCTACATGCCTGGCCTAATGCCGGATCGGTCGGACAAGACCGGCCAGGGCGATACATCAACCAGCCGGATATTGCTAACATCAATCCCGAAAATGCAAATACCCAAATTTTATGCTGACTTAAAACGATTAAGAAAGGAAATGCACTGGTCATTGCGGCGACGGTTGCACCAAGACCTAAAGTAACAAAAATAATAGGAATGGCACAACAAACCAGGGTGCCGGTTGTGGTAAAGAGGGTGAAAATTGTAACGCCAGTATTATTTACTTTTGATGATTGAGTTTGCATGTATATTGCCTGCTTTATTTAAGAGGAGTCTTTTTCATACTACGGTAGGTAAACCCCGAATCATTAAACAGTTTTTTCATTTGTTCTTCTGTTAGTACAAGGCCTTCTTTCGCATCAACGCTCACTAGGCCGTTGTCTAAATCAACTTTAATATTGCTAATGCCATCCATTTTTTTGAATTTTTTCTCAATGCCATAGGCACAGAAAGGGCAGGCCAAACCGTCAACACGTATATTGTAATTGGTTCCTGCTGTAGCAAAACTTGATTGCATTGAACCGAAAATTGCCATGACGGTAAAAATACTGATTAATATTGTCTTTTTCATTTTATTACTCCTGATTGAATTAATAATTTATTTAATGGCTACTTTAAAAGTGCCATTCAAAACTTAATTTTGTTCGATAGTCTGATTTTACCTGGCTACCATTCAAGCTACTTGAAACCGGTAACTGAATACCGCCTCGTACGGCAAAGTTTTTAACTGTCCACATAAAGCCGGGTGAAATAAACCATTCATTGCCGCCACTGTTTGCAACGCTGTTACCATTAAGTGTTGCACGGTCGCCAAGTTCACCATTAAGTTCTAATAGGTAGACCATGTCGGGTTCGGTATATTTTGTAAGCGTGGGTCGAGCACCAATAACAAAATCAACCAGTGTTTTATTGCCGCGTTTTAAACCACTATTATTGGTAGCATTTTGACGATGGCGGATACTTGCCCAGCGGTACCAGCTACGTCCTTCGTAGCCGTAAGATAAACCGATAATGCCATCGGTTGTTCCTGTGCCTAAAGCCGGTGAAAGTGATTCGTTGCCCGTATCAGTAACAACTTTAAATGATACGGCAGCACTTTCCTGTAAACCTAGTGAATCTCTGCGCCAGAAACGATACTTTGTAAAAATAGCACTGTCAGCAAGGCCGCTTGAAGAATTACCATTAGCGGTTTTAATTTCATAGGGTAATTCAACCCCGATTGCCCAGTCGCCGGTTAAACCATAGGTTAAATTGATGTCAAAACCATTTTCCAGTTGCTCGCCATTTTTTGAAGAACTAAGTTCGGCTGCCACTTCAGTACCATTTTGAAATAACACGTGAGGTCCCTGGCCAAATATAGGATCATGCGCAAACGTGTTATTAAGCGAAAGCATGGAAAACAGTGCAATAGCCAGACTGGATTTTGATTTAAATTGAGAAACCATTATTTACCTCGTTCATATAGACTTAATTCGGTGATGAAGGGTTGTTTGTCATCATTTTCTACTTTTGCCCGTTGTTTGAGCTTGAGGTAATCATAGAGGCTGGAGTTAACTCCAGGTCAAGCTTTTTTTAGATAAAAGGTTAATTAATCTAAATTAGATATAACAAAACCCTCGTTATTCCCGCCAGAATCACGCGGCAATGACACTATATACCTGCATCGCGACTAATTTGAAATATCAGGTGTCTTTAGGTAAGGAATGAGGGTGGGTACTTAGCCCACCCTTATTATTTGAGGAAGAATAAATCTTGGAGGAGGGACTTACTTCAGGTTGTTACAATTAGCGTAATAAGTAACGGTTGCTGGCCAGTCTGAAAAAATACCCATAATGCCAACGTCTTTTGCGAGAACATCTAATAACGTATAGGTGTCTGCATCTTTAGTGATGGCATCTCTGATAGTTTGATAATACCAACCGCCGCCATCTTTCAATAAACCTGAGCGTTCTAACGTCCAGGTTATAATTTTCAGCCCTACATCTTTTGCTGCCATGGCATAGAGTGACGCAACAATTTTATTGTTTTCGTCCAGAGCGACAAGCATCCACATAGGAGGAGCAATAATTTTGACGCCATCGGCAACCAGTTCTTCCATGCTTGGCGACCAGGTGCCTGGGTTAGTATGGTCAAAGCCAGGCTCATCATAACGACCATCAAGGTAGACGGCTTGCTTGCCAAAAGCTGGCTCATTTTTAATCCAGTATTTAATATCGTTCACATTAAAGGATTGAGCAAATACCTTTTCAGGATCAACATTGGCTGCTTTGTACTCGTCTAACATTTGTTGCGCGTAATCCTGTTGGGTGTAAGTCCCTTGATAAGGCATTTGAACGCTAGGTGATTTTAATTCAGGCGTCATTTTCACCTTTAATTTTTTAAACAGCTGAATACTTTCGGCATGGGTCATTAAGGTTCCCGTCTCGGTATAACGATCGGTTCGCCATGCCGGTGTTGCATTTAAATATTCTTCTATTGTTTTAGCTTTTGGATTAGAAGCATCCATTTTTCCCTTGAGCGTTTTAAATTCAGCAACAGTAATATCACTGGTGCAACATTGTACATTCGCAAAAGGTGTTTCACTGTTATAGTCAGGCTGTACCGAACATTTAGCGGCGAGTGGTGTGGTTAAAATATTGGTTGTTGATTGCAAGTCACATTGTGAATGACGACACACCAGTTGTTTGTCTTTTGTAAACGTTACATCACATTCGATAATACCAGCACCCATACGTGCGGCTGCTTCGTATGACTCTTTTGTATGCTCAGGAAATTGCATCGCTGCACCACGATGGCCAATAGAAAATTCTGTTTTCTTAAAAACTTGCTTACTTGAACATTCGTTTAATTTATTTTTAAGTTTTCCGTTGTCCATACTGTTAATTAAATAAAATGGACGCGGTCCAAGTTGAATACTTTGTGTGGATTTTTTATCATCACGTTCATTTTCATCCGCAATACTTATATTGCTGAATGAAGCGAGTGAGGATATAGCTAGACTTAGTAGTATTATTTTTTTTATATTCACGATTTACTCCTTGTAATAGGCATTGTTTTGATAGAACCAGAAAATTGATTCATACGCCATACTAAGTGGGGTTTATGACAGGGAGTTGAGATATTTATGACAATTTAGAGTAAGGGGAAAGTCTATTATAGAAAAAAATATTGATTGTTAATATAATTTATCACTGCTGTCCCGTTAACATTTTGTGTTTTCAATAAAAAAAAATCGAACAAACATTGGTCATTGCGAGCGATAGCGCGGCAATCTTTTTTATATGAGGATCAATCTAGATGGATTGCCGCGCTATCGCTCGCAATGACAGGTTCTACCATTTCCATGTCGCAAAATAAAAAATTCGCGTATACCACTTAATTTATTACAAACAAATACTATTATCGAAAGTTAACGGGACAGCAGTGATAATTTATTTAACCTTAGCTTCTCATGCCCTATTCGTGGGTAAGCCGAAATTTTCTTATGTGCAGCTGAAGTTAATCATCATCATGACGGTTTTTACGCCTTATCGCCCAGGTGCCATCGCCATCTTCGGCGGCCGAGTGTTGTACATTAACGTACAGGGTTGATGGATCGGTTGGGCTAACATAAATGCCTGTTCCTTCTGCACTGGGATCGGTTAAAGAGGCAAATAATTTAACTTTTATGGATGCACCCCATTTATTTGTTTGAGTGCTTGCAAACCAGATGTCGGATGGTTTGTTGTCTTCGATAATAATAAGATTTCCATCGGCAGACTTTGCCAGGTTATCCACACTATCCAGGCCGGTTTGATGCCCTGGCTTACCTGGCCTATTAATTTCAACCGCAACGTTTAAGCCGGCTTTTACAAAATTAGCCACCACCATTGTCTTAAGGTTAATTGAAATAACCCTGCCTTCATAGTATTCATTAGCATATTCATCTAGCGCTCCATCGGTAATAGCGGCATAGAGTATGTTATTAATTATCTCAAGGTCTTCTGGTCGTTGGAAACTGGCACCACCAAAAACGGTGCCTGATTTGCGCGCACTCGCCGGGTCAATCGGGCCTAACCATTCACCCTGGCCGGTATTATCCCGGCGGGTTTCTTCTGTAATGCCGAGAACATATAAAGAGCCCGACGATAAGTCGCCATAGTTATCCGGTATAAATTTATAAATACCGCCACCGCAGGGTGCAACATCATCACAACCGACACTGCGCCCACGATGTTCATCGACCACATAAATATTACCGTTACGATCAACTTGAATACCTTCGTGTGCAAGCCGACCGACAGCAGGGCGTTCTAAAATTTTAATAACGCTGCCTGGGTTTTGGGGATCAAGGATAATTTCAAAGAAGCGACCATCGGCTTTTTCTTCCGCTACAACAATACTGCCCCAGGGGGTCCAACGAATACCATCTAGTGAGCTCCAGCTTATGTCCTGGGCTAAAATTTTGGTTTGCCCGGTTTTTAAATCCACCACAGACACCGCACCGCCTTCCGGGGCATTATGGATTTCATGCGTTCGGTATAAGTAACGGCCGGCATTCAGGCCGGTTTCATTGACCGTGATCATATCGTGCCAGTCATTTCGTCCACCATTATAAATATTTAAATTTGATTCGTTTGAGACGACTTTTTGTGTATAACCTTTAGCGAGTTTCCAGGGTGCAGCAGGATCCCAGTGAGCTAGGTTTGCCGATTCTTTTAATGCTTCAAAGCGCATGTCTGGTGAATTTTCGGTTTGTTCGCTTACCGGGTTTGTTGAACAAGCGGCATTCAACAGTATCGAGCTGATGATAAAAATTTTACCAACCAGGCCAGCTGTTTTTAGTGAAAAAGCATTGCCGGAATGCAAAGAAAATTTTAAAAAGCGAAGCTGATAGAACATAAATTATTACTCGTAATGTAAGAAGTGAATAAATCGAGCTGAACAAACGCTACTTTATCTTTTTTAGCCTATACTTTGTGCTACAAATAATAAAGATAATGAATAATGTTAGCATTTATTTCCCGGATATTATGGTTACTTTGGTGCTGGATAGAATTAACTGTCTTCGCCGTTTTTTTATTTTCTATCTCCTGGTTACCGAAGCGATTTATCGGTACTTTTTATCATAAATTGTCTCGTCAATGGTGTCGGTTTCTGGTTCGTGCATTGGCGATAAAATTATATCTACATGAAAAAAACCTTAAGCCTGTTCCAAAGCAGTTTATTCTAATTGCTAATCATCCGTCGGCGCTGGAAGACTTTGCTATTCCAGCTTTATTCGATGTCTACCCGTTGGCAAAACAAGGTGTGCGCGACTGGGTTGTTATTGGCCGAATAAGTTATGTGGCCGATACCATTTATGTTAAGCGGGATAATCGCGATTCACGCCGTGCAGCGGTCGATCAAATGGTTGATGCATTAGCGCAAGGTAAAAATATTGCCTTGTTTCCAGAAGGGGGGTGTAAGGGACGACGTATTTTTGAGACCTTTCAATATGGTGCGTTTGATATATCGATACAAACCGGTATTCCTATTTTGCCCGTGTTTGTGCATTACGAAGCGCAAGACAGGTTTGAGTGGTGCGACCCGTATACCTTGCCACAAATGTTCTGGCGTATTATGACCAGTCGTAATCATCGGGTGAACTACTATCTTTACGATGCACTGTATCCCGATAATTTTAGTGATAAGCAGAGTTACTCGGAATATGCGCACCGTTTATATATGCAATGGCAGCAGCAATATCTTGAATAGCGGTGGAATTGTAGCTAAGTAACCTGAACTTGGGATAAGAAAAATAACGCTAGTAAGCCAGTCTTCTATCCTAACTTTGTTGGAATTTAGCCGATATTTTTCTTATCCCGAGTTCAGGCTAAGTAATATTAGGTTCATTATAGGTGGTCTATCTTTTTGATATCGTTCAAGTTTATATATAGGCAATAAATAATATTTGCTTTTCTTAATGAGAATAATTATCATTCAGATCTAATAAATAACCGACATTTTTTCTACTCCATATATATAGGTATAACATGAGAAATATATCCGTAGTCCCTCCCCGGTCATTAAAAGTTATTGCTCTGTCTTTATTTGCTTTGAGTGCCGTACTTCTAGCTACTTTACAAAGTGGTACTGCAGTGGCAGCTGCTTCTGAAAGCCTGGTTATTTATTCAGGCCGTAGTGATAAGTTTGTCAAACCGGTCGTTGCTGCCTTTACCAAAGCAACCGGTATTAAGGCTATTATTCACACGGGCAGCTCTACGTCTTTGCTGAATAAATTAAGATTGGAAAAATCGAGAACCGATGCGGATATTTATATCAGTAATGACGCAGGTAATTTACAACGTGGAAATAAAGCCGGATTATTTTCTCCTGTTACCAATAAAATAGCCTCGGTTATAAACCCCAAATTTCGTGGCCGCGATAATCAGTGGTTAGGTTTATCGGCTCGCGCGCGTGTTTTGGTTGTTAACACTAAAGTAAAAGACATTGATTTTGTTCATTCAGTTTTTGATCTGGCTGACCCGCGTTTAAAAGGGAAAATTGGTATCACTCATAGCAGTAACGAAAGTTATATTGCCGGTGTAACTGTTTATATGCTCTCGACTGATAAAAAGAAAACTGCCGAATGGTTAAAAGGTTTAAAGGTCAATAGTAAGGGACGTGTTTACAACAAGCACAGTAAAATTGTAAAAGCCGTTGCTAAAGGTAAGAAATGGGTTGGACTTGTTAACCACTATTATATTTATCGTCATCTTAATAAATACCCAAATGCAGCTATTCGCATGTTGGTTCCGGATCAAAAATCAATCGATGGTAAAGAGCCGATGGGCATCGCATGGAATGTTGCCGGTGCTGCAATTACTAAATACAGCAAGCATAAAGACCTTGCGATGAAGTTTATGGCCTTTGTCAGTTCAAAAGAAGGCCAACAAATATTTGCCGAGGTTAATCGTGAATATCCAACAAGAGACGATGTAGCCGCAGCGCCTATGTTGCCAAAAGTCGATAGCTTTAAAGTCGCACCAGTATCAATGTATAAACTCGGTGAAGAACGTAATGCAACAATTGATTTGATTGAATCGGTAGGTATGCCTTAGGTAGAAGAAAAAATAATTAACCACAACGGGCGCGACGAAATTATTGTAATTAATGTAACAGTCTGGTTGAGTAGACTCTTGAAATGGGAAACTCGTGTTATCCAGAAAAAATTAATTACAAATGACATCAATGACTTACGAATTGTTTTTCGGTGTGCTCTTCGTACCCGTTGCTGGTAAATAAATATAAAATATGTCGTTAGCCCTACATTATAAAAACTTTACCGAATCCTCTTTCGCTCAACGAATGACTTTACGTGGGGGTCTTGCGCCCGCTATTGTTGCACTGGCTGCCATTCCTTTAGTTTTTGTTATTGCTAGCAGCGCTGAACTGACGCTTAAGGGCTGGCAAACATTGTGGACGCAACGTTTGCCGGAATTGCTCTGGAATACGTTATCTTTATCGGTTCTTGTTGCGATTGGTTGCTTTATACTCGGTGTATCGTCGGCATTCTGGGTAAGCCGACGTGATTTTATTGGCCGTAAACTGGTTATCTGGTTAATGGTTTTACCTTTAACTATTCCTACTTATGTTTTTGCACATATCTATACCAATCTTTTAGAAGATGAAGGCTGGTTAGGCCAGCTCTGGCATTTTATTTTTGGTGCCGAAAGCTTTCCGCCTGAGCTGTATAATATTTTTGGTGTGACCTTTGTTTTATCACTGGCAGGTTTTTCGTATGTATTTTTATTAGTGCGTGGCGCCTTATCGCGTTCGCAACGTGAGTTTGAAGAAGTTGCGCGTTTACATGGCTTAAATGCCCTGCAAGTTTTCTGGCGAGTCAGTTTGCCTTTAATGCGTCCGGCTATTGCAGCAGGTTTAGCTTTAGTTATTTTACACACACTGTCTGATTTTGGTGCCGTGAGTATGTTGCGTTACCAAACTTTTACCCTAAGTATTTATATGCAAATGAACGGTCGCGATAGTTATGAGGCGGCGGCGGGGTTAAGCCTGGTTCTGGTTTTTTTAAGTTTAACATTTTTAATTTTAGAACGATTTTTTCGAAACAGGCAACGTTACTACGGCACCGGTAAAACAGGTCGAACTGAATTAAAGCAAGCGAGCCGTGTTGAAACAATCGTTATCTGGTTCTGGTTGGGGTTGATTGCTCTTTTCTCTTTTATCTTACCGCTGGCCTGGATGTTATCGTGGAGCTGGCAAGCATTGGTTAATGGTTTGATAACAAGTGTCTTCTGGGGTTATGTTGGCAATTCATTGTTTGTGAGTATTGCAGCGGCAAGCTTAACGGTTGTTTTAGGTTTACCGGTTGCGCTTTATCACGCACGGAAAAGAAATATCTTAAGTCAGTTTTACCTGCATTTTTCCAGTGTTGGTTTTGTTTTACCAGGGCCGGTGATTGCGTTGGGTATTTTAGCTTTTGTGTTAGCGGTTATTCCGGTTGTGTATGGCGGTTTTCTGGTTTTACTGCTCGCCATGACCATCCGTTTTTTACCGCTAGCGATTCAGGCCGAAGAATCTGCTGCGCAACAACTAACCCCTTCAATTGAACAAGCCGGGCGTAGCCTAGGGGCAACACCCTGGCAAAACCTACGTCGTGTGACCTTGCCCATTATTAGCAGTGGCATGATGAGTGCCTGGGTGCTGGTTTTTATTGATACTTTAAAAGAATTACCGGCCACTTTTTTATTACGCCCAACCGGCTTCGATACCCTGCCGGTTAGGATCTGGATTGAAGCCAGTGAAGAAATGCTCGAACTAGCCGCACCCTCGGCACTGTTTCTTGTTATTGGTACTTTGCCGATTTTGTGGTTCCTGATGCGTGGGGAGTCGAGCAGGGATTAATGATGTTTAATGTTGTGGAATTAAGAATTATAAGAGCCAGTATTTAGGATAAGATATCGAAGCTAATGAATAAGTTAAAAGAGCTGGATGTTTAGAGTCTTGTTTAACTATATTTATTATCCCGGATTCAGGTTAATTAGTGTTAACACTTGGTTTTCTGACCTTAAAAGACTAAAATACGCTCTCAACGTTAAGTTCTGTGGGAGAGGTTTTACGTCCGCACTAAGTTAGTGCTTACTATTCGTAAAACGCCGAAGGCGCAACCCGCTCGGAAACGCTCAGGCAAAAGGACCGCAGAATACTAGTTGACTCTGGAGAGATTCAGCCAGGTACTCCTTATATACTTAGGTTAAATGTATATAACGACAAAGCCAGGACTGGACGCCGAAGGGGCTCAAGCTCTCAGGTAAAACAGGACAGAGGGGCGACAAAAACAGCTGCTAATGTGGCTGTTTCTGTCGCCCTTTTTTTTTGGCTAAAAACTATTTAGCATTTACTGGATCAATGAATTCATGACCACACACACAGTCAAACCTGTTTTTGATTTTTCGGATATACCGAACACCAGCCGTATGCCGGTGTGGATCCGTCAATCGTTGGGGAATAATTCTACCTACGCAAAAACCTCTAAAATGGTGCATGGCAATACCTTGCACACGGTTTGCGAAGAAGCGCGTTGTCCCAATATTGGTGAATGTTGGAGTATTGGCACCGCCACTTTTATGATTTTAGGCGACACCTGTACCCGTGCCTGTGGTTTTTGTGCGGTTAAAACCGGCAAGCCCACCTGGTTCGATGCGCAAGAAGGCCAACGGGTTGCCGATGCCTCGATGGAAATGGGTTTAGGTTATGTTGTTGTTACCTGTGTTAACCGAGACGACCTGGATGATGGTGGCGCCAGTGTCTTTGCCGATACCATTATTGCCTTGCGAAAAGCAAAGGCCAATATGGGTATTGAATTACTTACTTCTGATTTTCACCGTAAACAGGCAGTCGCCAGTGACATTATTATGGGCGCGCTAAAGCAGGTACGTTGCGACAACCTCGATACGCAAATGGTTTGGGGGCACAATATTGAAACCGTGCCTTCTTTATATAAAAGCGTTCGTAAAGGCTCTGATTATAAACGCAGCCTCGACTTGCTCGAAATTGCCGCCGCACAAGATGATGTTGAAGCCAAGTCGGCCATTATGATGGGCGTCGGTGAAGAACGTGCCGAGGTGATTCAGGTACTTAAAGATTTACGTTCGGTGGGCGTACATCGTTTGGCCATGGGTCAATACTTGCGCCCTAGTCGATACCATTTGCCGGTGCAGCGTTATTTGTCGCCGGATGAATTTACCGCTTATGAAAACGAAGCACGCGAGCTTGGTTTTAGCTGGGTGAAGGCTGGGCCAATGGTGCGTTCGTCGTATCATGCCGAAGACGTCCAGCAAGAGAAATAATTTTTTAATACAAAGGTAATAAACTATGGGTAAACGTACCCCTTTATACGATATGCACGTTTCACACAATGCCAAAATGGTTGATTTTGGTGGCTGGGATATGCCGATTAATTATGGTTCACAAATTCAAGAGCATCATATTGTACGCAACGATGCGGGTATGTTTGACGTATCGCATATGACCGTTGTTGATTTAAGCGGCGACAAAGTGCGTGACTTTTTACGTTACCTTTTGGCAAATAACGTTGACCGTTTAAAAGATGAAGGCAAAGCGCTTTATTCCTGCATGCTAACCGAGCAAGGCACCGTGATTGATGACTTAATCGTTTACTATGTTAACGATACATTTTTTCGCATGGTGGTTAATTCAAGTACTCGTGAAAAAGATTTAGCCTGGATTAATAAACAAGCGGCAAGTTTTAATGTCAACGTTAATGTACGTGACGACCTGACCATGATAGCCGTTCAAGGTCCTAAAGCGCGTGAAAAAGCTCAGCTGGCACTGGGCGCAGAAACAGCCGAAAAGATAAAAGATACCGCGGTATTTTTTATAAAGTTTGTTACTGACGAAGTACTCGGCGACATTGCCATTGCACGCACCGGTTACACCGGTGAAGACGGCTACGAAATTATGTTGCCGAAAGAACAGGCGGCCACTTTTTGGGCAAAGCTTGCCGAGCAGGAAATTGTTCCCTGTGGTTTAGGCGCACGCGATACATTGCGTTTAGAAGCCGGCATGAATTTATACGGTTCCGATATGGATGAGTCCATCACCCCACTTGAAGCCGCCCTAACATGGACGGTTGCATGGGAGCCAGCCGAACGCGATTTTATTGGACGCGCTGCGTTAGAAACACAACGTAAGCAAGGCGTGACTAAAAAACTGGTTGGTCTGGTTTTAGAAGACAAAGGTGTTTTAAGAAACCACCAGAAAGTATTTGTTGATGGTTTAGAAGAAGGTGAAATTACCAGCGGTAGTTTTTCACCAACAGTGGGAAAAGCCATTGCTTTTGCACGGGTATCTTCTAGTATAGGCAATACCTGCAAAGTAGAAGTGCGTGGTAAGCAACTTGCGGCGCTGGTCGTTAAGCCGCCTTTTGCTCGGAATGGGAAGAGTTGTATTTAGTTTAAAAGATTGTTAACCACAACCAACACAACGAAAAAATAAAAAATTGTTATGTCATAGTGACGCAATCTAGATATGTATACGTAAAGCTGCTTCAGCTTCTTTTTTAGAATGAAGCAAAAATAATATTTACGTTGTGTCCGCCGTGTTCGTTGTGGTTAAAAAATTAATATTTAAATAAGGGTGAAAGATTATGAGTGATATACCACAAGATTTACGTTATACAAAAACACATGAATGGATTGCGAAAAACGACGAAGGTACGCTAACCGTTGGCATTACCGACCATGCGCAAGCTTTATTAGGCGACCTGGTTTTTATTGAAGCGCCGGAAGAAGGCACAACCTTTCAGGAAGGCGATGACAGTGCAGTGGTTGAATCGGTTAAAGCCGCTTCCGATATTTATGCACCCGTTGATGGTGAAGTTACAGCTGGTAATGAAGCACTGAGTGATACACCGGAAATTATTAATAGTGACCCTTATGGCGACGGCTGGATTTATAAAATCAAACCGGAAGATGCAGGCGTGTTTGATACGTTGATGGAAGCGGATGCGTATAAAGAACTTATAGATTCCGAAGAAGACTAATTCATTTATAGAAAAGTAAATTAAGAACAATGTTATTGCGAGCGATAGCGCGGCAATCGCTCGCAATAACAAAAAGAAACTAAATTCAGGATTAACGTTATGCCATTTATTCCTCATACGGAAGAAGAAGTTAAATCAATGTTGGCTGCGATTGGTGTGGAGTCAATCGAAGACCTCTTTGATGAAATTCCAGAAAATTTACGCAGTGAAGGTTTAACCAAAGTACCGCAAGGTATGACTGAACTGGACATTGCGCGTGTGATGCGGGCGCGTGCCGATCAGGATATTTATCGCCTATGTTTTGCCGGTGGAGGTGCTTATGAACATCATGTCCCGGCAGCGGTTTGGGAAATTACCACCCGCGGTGAATTTTATTCGGCCTATACGCCGTATCAGGCTGAAGCCAGTCAAGGCACCTTGCAACTGCTTTATGAATATCAAACTATGATGGCAAGTTTAACCGGCATGGACGTATCAAATGCATCGTTATACGATGGCGCATCGGCACTGGCCGAAGCAGTCTTAATGGCCGTGCGCGCAAACCGCAAGTCAAAAGCCAAGCGCATTTTAATGCCACGCACGGTGCACCCTAATTACCGTAAGGTAGCGTACAACATTGTGCATAACCAGGGCATTGTTTTAGAAGAGTTAGACTATGACATTAACAGCGGCACGATTGATATTAATAGTTTGCCGACTGAGCCGGGGGACTTTACCGCACTGGTTATTCCTCAGCCGAATTACTTTGGTTCTTTAGAAGAAGTTGACGCACTAACCGACTGGGCTCATTCACATGGCGCTTTGGTTATTGCTGTGGTTAACCCAATGTCACTTGCAATATTAAAACCACCGGGGGAATGGGGCAGTAGCGATGCAAAAGTTATCGGTGCCGATATTACCTGCGGCGAAGGCCAACCCTTAGGTATACCGTTGTCATCAGGTGGCCCTTATTTTGGTTTTATGTGTTGTCGGCAAGCCTATGTGCGTCAAATGCCCGGCCGAATTATTGGTCGCACCGTTGACCTCGATGGCAAGCAAGGTTTTAGTTTAACCCTGCAAGCGCGCGAACAACATATTCGACGTTCCAAAGCCACATCCAATATTTGTACAAACCAGGGTTTGCTTGTGACGGCCGCAACTATTTATATGGCCGTTGTAGGGCCGCAGGGTCTGGAAAACACCGCGGCAGAATCACACAGTAATACACAAATGCTGATGGTTGAACTAGAGCAACTTGATGGTGTACAACGTGTATTTAATAGTGCCAATTTTCATGAAGCAGTTTTTAAATTTGATTTAGCCCTGAGCGATGTGATTCGTTCACTTGCCGCACACGGTATTGTTGCCGGTGTTCGTTTAGAAGACGATTACCCCGAACTCGGCAATTGTTTAAGTGTGTGTGCAACCGAAACAAAAAGTGAAGACGATATTAAAACGTTTGTACAAACATTAAAAACAACGTTAATCCGCCTACAGGCAGCGGCTTGCCCGGTGCAGCCTAAGATGGCTTAGGACTAAATTTTAAAAGGTAACAGCAATGCTAGTATTCGAACAAACAAGAGAAGGACGTGTTAACAATGCCCAAACGTCGACAAAAGACGGTTTAAGCAATGTGATCCCGGCTAATTTAAAACGCAGTAAGCGCCCCCTACTGCCGGAAATTTCTGAGATGCAGGCGGTGAGACATTACACTCGCTTGTCGCAAAAGAATTTTTCTATCGATACGCATTTTTACCCGCTGGGTTCCTGCACTATGAAATATAATCCGCGTGCCTGCAATCAGTTGTCGATGTTGCCAGGTTTATTAAATCGTCATCCAGCAACACCCGACTCAAGCAGCCAGGGTTTTTTATCCTGCATGTATGATTTACAGGAAATTTTAAAAGATGTTACCGGCATGTATGAAGTGTCACTTGCACCGATGGCCGGTGCGCAAGGTGAGTTTGCTGGTGTTGCCATGATTCGTGCTTATCACGATGCACAAAATAACGGCAAAGGTGATCCGGCACGTACCGAAATTTTAGTCCCTGATGCAGCGCACGGCACCAACCCGGCAACCGCCACTATGTGTAACTTTAAAGTAAAAGAAATCCCAACCAATAGCGATGGTGACGTTGACATCGAAGCATTAAAAGCCGCTGTTGGCTCGCAAACCGCAGGCATTATGTTAACCAACCCATCGACCCTGGGTGTGTTCGAACGCAAGATAAAAGAAATAGCCGGCATCGTGCACGATGCAGGTGGTTTACTGTATTACGATGGTGCCAACTTAAACGCTATTTTAGGTAAAGTAAAACCGGGCGATATGGGCTTTGATGTTATCCATATGAACCTGCACAAAACTTTTTCAACGCCACACGGCGGTGGTGGACCCGGTGCCGGTCCGGTGGGTGTGAGCAAACGTTTAGAACCTTACCTGCCGGTGCCGATGGTGGTTGAAAATGGCGGCGAGTATCATGTTGTCACCGAAAAATCACGCCCACAAACCATTGGACGCTTATCTGCTTTTATGGGCAATGCCGGTATTTTATTACGCGCCTATATTTACGCGCGTATGCTCGGCAGTGAAGGCATGCATCGGGTTGCAGAATACGCGACTTTAAACGCAAACTATATGTTAGCCGTTATGCAAAAAAATGGTTTTGAGATTGCCTACCCTAATCGACGAGCAACCCATGAATTTATTGTGACCTTAAAAAAGCAGGCAAAAGATTTAGGCGTAAACACCATGGATTTTGCAAAACGTTTACTCGATTATGGCTTCCATGCACCCACAACCTACTTCCCGTTATTGGTGCCTGAATGTTTATTAATTGAACCTACCGAGACTGAAACCCAACAGGAGCTTGATGATTTTATGCAGGCGATGGCGGATATATTAAAAGAAGCTGAGACTGAGCCAGAAATAGTAAAAACCGCACCACATACTTTACCGGTTCGGCGGTTGGATGATGTGAAAGCGGCCAAGGAACTGGATTTAACCTGGTCTGGTGAATAGCGAGAAGCCTGATTACAACGTTCACCCCCTTCTTTTATTTGTTACAGGAAGGGGAGCACGATAAACCTTCTCAAATTCTATTTTATTTATCGGAGAATTAAATAGCATCCGTCATTCCCGCGCAGGTGGGAATCCAGTATATTAAGGATATAAATAGATTCCCATATGGAGCCTCCCCCCAGCAAAGGCGGGGTGGGAACGGCATTAAACATAAATAATAAAGGTACAACATTGTCCAAACCCGGTAAAACAGGTCTTACTCGAATCATCCATGCTTATGGTTATTCCATGCAAGGTATGCGCGCAGCATTTAAATATGAGTCAGCATTTCGACAGGAATTATTTTTAGCTGCGATACTGATACCGCTGGCATTTTTTATTACTCAGGACGTGGTAAAACTCGCGCTTTTAATCATTACCCCTATACTTGTGCTTATTGTCGAAATTTTAAATTCGGCCATTGAAGCCGTGGTTGATCGCTTCGGTGACGAACATCACGAGTTAAGTGGTCGTGCAAAAGATATGGGCTCGGCGGCAGTCTGGTTTAGCCTGCTTATTGTTGCTGTGGTGTGGGGTTTAATTATCTTCGACACGTTTTTTTAGGTTTTATATCACTGCTGTCGCGGTAACTTATGAATAAGATGCTTTTATGAGGCCTATTTAAGTAGTAAAAGAAAACATTAACTTCCTCGACATGAAATGGGTGTGAGTTTGGTCGTTGCGAGCGATAGCGCGGCAATCTTGTTTATATGGGGTATATTCCAGCAAGATTGCCGCGCTATCGCTCGCAAT
>VAPL010080751.1_pt1 | contig 27046 bp, 19 predicted proteins | sample 3395061 | NCBI WGS metagenome assembly VAPL01 (sample SAMN08290444, study PRJNA428436) | hydrothermal vent metagenome | isolation source: Deep-sea hydrothermal vent chimney 2 | place: Pacific Ocean: Juan De Fuca Ridge | depth 2182 m m | reverse complement strand
GGATTTTCACAGAGCAACTCAATACAGCTAAGAATTCGTTTAACATCTTTGTTTGGAGTATTTCGAAGGTCTTTTGCAACAGACTTCTTAAACTTAAGACTATAATTTGCCATGTGATCTCAAATCATCCAGCAATTCCTCGTAAGTCAATGTGCCTTCCTTGTCTCGTTGTTTGAAAGAATTTAGATCCTCTTGATCTTCTCGTAAGACTATACGAACCGCATCATTCACTACTTCAGAAACTGATTGATGCATAGTAGCAGCCTTAATTCTCAAGGCCTGATGAATCTCTGGCTCAAAGTAAACCGTTGATCTTTTTGACAAATCACCCATAATTAGATACCTCCTTATTGAAGCTTAACGCTATAACGTCAAACCCAAAAGGAACTTTAGCTAAATATTTACGCTTATCTCAGTATAGTGGTTCCCAGGCTTTGGACAGAAGTATAAGCAAGATAGAGTCACTATCAAAAAAAAGCTAATATGAAGCGCAAAAAATTTAGTAAAGAGTACAAGGCCAAGGTCGCACTGGAGGCGTTAAAAGGAAATAAAATAGTCAATGAACTGGCTGCGGAATACGAAGTTCATAGTACGTAGATCAATACCTGGAAAAAAGAGCCAACAAGATGCGAGTAATATATTCAGTCGATCAAAGGGTCAAAACATCAGTAAACTTGAGGAAGAAAAAGTCGCCTGTTCGAAAAAATAGGCCGCCTTTAAGGTTGAGGTAGACTGGCTAAAAAAAACCGGACATCTCGATTAAGCCTGCGACTGACCGCTTCGGTGTTTTTCATGTGAAATACGGTCACTTTCATCACTTATTATCAATAAAAATGAACCTACAGAGGTGCACGAGAAAAATGGAAAAAGGAAAATTGAGTTTAATCGAAAATATGTACGAGTATGTACTTGAAAACTCGTTACGAGAAACTGATATTTTGGGCCGTCTTAGGGTTGAAACAGAGAAAGATTCATCAGCGATTATGCAAATCCCTCCAGAACAGGGCCAATTTATGGCCTTTCTTGTTAAACTTATAGGCGCAAAAAGGACTATTGAAATTGGAGTATATACTGGGTATAGCGCCCTATGTGTATCTCAAGCCATGCCAAGTGATAGCTATACAGTCGCATGTGATGTTAGTGAAAAATGGACGAGTATTGCGACAAGGTACTGGAAAGAGGCCGGCGTTGAAAACAAGATAGATCTTAGAATAGCGCCAGCATCCGAAACCTTAGAGCTATTGATAGCTGATGGTCAGAGTGAATCATATGATTTTATATTCATTGATGCAGACAAGGTTAACTACGATAATTACTATGAATTATCACTTAAATTGCTGAAAAAAGGAGGGCTAATAGCAATTGATAATGTTCTTCTATTTGGTTCTGTTATTGATTCCGAATTATTAGATAAAAAATTAAAAGATAATATTCCTGAAAGTAGCATTCAATCTATACGAAACTTAAACAAGAAAATTAAAAATGATAATCGTGTCGATATAAGTATGTTGCAAATAGCTGATGGAATTACATTGGTGCGAAAGAAATGAAATTTAACCATACAAGCCCATAAACGCAGATATATTTATGCTTGGGCGCTGAAGATATTTTTATTAAAATGAAAAGAGACTGTTTATTTTGTGATTATGAGAAATTCGATATTATTGGGGAAAATGATCTAAGCTATGCTATTCGTGACAAATATCCTGAAACAAAATTACATACGTTAATTATCAGCAAAAAACATTATCCTACAGTATTCGATCTACCTACTGAGGAGTTATCAAGTATCTTAGATTTAGCTAAGGTTTGTAGAGTACATATTATTGACTCTGATAATTCAGTTAAAGGATTTAATTTCGGATCAAATAGTGGCGTAGTTGCTGGGCAAAAAATAGGCCATATTCACTTTCATCTAATACCACGGCGAGAAGGCGATATTACGCCACCGCCCGCCGTCAAATAAAATGAAAAAAATAATAGGGTGGGGAGCTGTATTGATATCGATATTTTCTCTAGCTCCGAGCGTTGTTCCAGGCGCTATGTCATTAATTGGACTTTTGATTTCAATATTCGCCCTTGTTTTATCTGTATTTTCTGTTGCGAAAGGAAGAAGGGGGTATTTTATAGCTACACTTATAACCGTAATTTTCGGCATGCTGGTAGCTAATGATACCCTTAGGTTATGGGGAGCATTCTCTGGGGTACCCGTTCAACTTAAGTTGCCAGCTTATAGCGTTTTTTTTCTATCTGTAATTGGTTGTATGCTCTGGGCAAACAAATTATTTAACCGAGTGATAAACACATAATTAATAATATTAAATCATGAGAGGAACGAACCACAATCTAACCTTAATTCGTTGGACAAACCTGATTTTTACCACAGGCCTTGAGTTCAAGAATTAAGTCACCGTTGCCGTGACACTCGTTCTGAGCAGTTTCTTTTTTTTGAATCACCCCGCGATAAAGATATCGGTTCAGGTAGATCAGCGCTTTTCCCCATTCCTATTAGGTGAGCCACGCTACGAGCTGCATAGCATCGATGTGCTATGCCTTGTGTGCGTACATTCTGATTTTTTCAAATTTCAGTGCTTCATATGGCCGTAACTGGTGATGCCCGGTATTTTATGCAAATATAGTGTTTATTCTTCCTGTGTTGGGTGAAATTATGCGGCTGGATCGAAAAATATTATTAGGTGTGCTGGTGTGGCTCACCGCGTGTGGCTTGGCTGTGGCTCAGACGCTTGATGGACGCACGATCGTTTCAGAAATAGAAAAACGACTTTGGGGTAACACCAGTCAGGGTCGTTACGAAATGGTGATTACTACACCCTATTGGCAACGCACACTGAAATTAAAAGTTTGGATGCAGCGACCTGACAAGAGCTTTATTCGTATCCTCTCACCGTCTAAGGAGGCGGGTGTGGGATCGCTGCGGATTAAGGATGAGATGTGGAACTACCTGCCGAAAGTGGAGCGTACGGTCAAAGTGCCGCCTTCCTTGATGTTGCAGGCATGGATGGGCTCCAATTTTACCAATGATGATTTGGTGAAAGAAAGCAGTATGCTCGACGACTATACCCATGAACTTGCTACCGAGGATCATATCAATGGTGAGCAAGTCTACCGGGTCAAATCTACGCCGAAACCCAATGCGCCGGTGGTCTGGGGTAAGCTGATTTACCTTGTTCGGCAGAGTGACCTCATGCCGTTGAGTTTTGATTATTACGATGAACGTGGCCGTTTGATCAAGTCGCTGATATTCTCCAAGGTACGTGAAATGGATGGTCGTCAAGTACCTACTCTCTGGGAGATGCGACCGACCGATAAACCTGAAAATTCTACAGTGATTCGGCTCTCTGAGGTGATATTCGACAGGCCGATTTCAGAACAAATTTTTACTTTGCGTAATCTACGAGGGCGGTAGGAGGAAGTAGGGTGTCTATTGTTCGTATTAAACAAGTTTTTAAACGTTATCAACAAGAGAACCTTTTTGTCGACGCCCTGTCTGATATCAATCTGGATATAAGCCGGGGTGAATTTGCGGCGCTGGTGGGGCCGTCCGGCTCGGGAAAAACGACCTTACTCAATCTCATCGGTGCTTTGGATTTGCCCACTTCAGGAAAGATTTGGATCGAAGATCAGGATATAGGTCAGCTTTCCAGACATGAGCGGTCCCACTTGAGGTTGACAAAGCTCGGCTTCATCTTTCAAGAGTATAACCTGGTCCCGGTACTCAGTGCGTTGGAGAACGTGGAGTACGTTATGTTACTGCAAGGCGTTAGTGAAGCTGAACGGCGTAAACGTGCCATGAATATGTTGAGGGAAGTGAGATTGGACGGTCTAGAACATCGTCGTCCATCGCAACTTTCCGGTGGGCAGCAGCAACGCGTGGCTGTGGCACGGGCGATGGTTTCGGAGCCAATCATTGTGCTGGCCGATGAACCTACGGCCAATCTTGATTCAAATACGGGTGCCGCTTTGCTTGATCTCATGCGCAATTTGAACGAGACGCATGGTATTACTTTTGTTTTTTCCAGTCATGATCCTATGGTCATCGAACGTGCCCGGCGAGTGGTGCGGCTCAAAGATGGTCAAATCGTCTCTGATGATTCAGATCAGGTTTCGTTATGAAATTACTGCACCTGGCCTGGCGTAACGTACTGCGTAATACTCGGCGTTCAATCAATACCGTCATCGCCATTACTGTCGGTCTGGCAGCGTTGATCTTCGTCTGGAGTTTTATCGATGGCATGAATGAGCAGACCATAGAAAACAATACCACTTATCTAACCGGCCATTTGAAAATCCACAAAAAGGGGTTTCATGAAGATAAAGCCTTGTATCTTTCAATGCCCTATGACACGGTGCAGCAAAATCGACTCAATGGTTTGAAGCATGTGATTGCAGTTACGCCGCGGATAGAAGATAAAGCAATGTTGAGCGGTGACAAAGAGGCGCGAGGAGTAAAGGTAATTGGTATTGATCCCACTCAAGAGCCCAAAGTCACCACCATTGTTAAAACCATTGTCGCCGGTCGCTATTTACAAGCGACCGATGAAAACAGCATTGTGTTAGGCGATAACCTTGCCAAAAGAGCGGGACTGAGCGTGGGTGATCAAGCGGTTTTGGTTACTCAGGCAAGAGATGGTTCACTGGCGGCAGATCGTTATAATGTAGTGGGGCTCTATAATAGCGGTATCGATATAATTGATGCCTCCCATGTTTTTATTCCCTTGAGCGCTGCACAAGAGTTGTACTCACTGTGGGGACAGATTACCGAGTGGGCGGTACGCATTGATGAACGCAAGCGGGCTGAGAATATCGCCATCCGCATGAAGCTGGATTTAGGAGCAGACTTTGAGGTGTTAACCTGGAAGCAGCTATTGCCGGAAATGGTGCAGATGGTTCGTCTTCATGAAATAATGACCTATATCATCATCTTCATTGTGATTGTCGTTGTCGCTGTCGGGGTGGCCAATACGATCCTCATGGGTGTGATGGAACGCACCCGTGAATTTGGCGTGATGTTGGCTTTGGGTACCCGTCAGGGACAAATTATTCAGGTGGTACTGTTGGAATCCATGTTGCTGGGTTTCATCGGTCTATTGTTGGGAACCCTTTTTGGGTTAGGCATCACTACCTACTACGGCGCAACAGGAATTGATTTGACCCAGTATACCCTGGCAATGGAGACCATGCCGGGGCTTTCTGGTCACGTTTTCCCTCTGGTTCGCTGGGATCACTTTTTTCTAGTTTCTTTTGTGACACTGTTCATCAGCATCTTACCTGCACTCTATCCAGCCTGGCAGGTATCACGTTTTCAGCCTGTTGAAGCTATTCGTGGTTCAGTGAAATCAACAACGCATAAAACGTTTAAACGGCCATCAAAAACAGCCGCTTTGCGCCGATTTCCATTTTGGAGTATCGCGTTGAGAAGTCTCTGGCGTAATCCTCGGCGTTCTGCTTTAACGTCGGGGGCAACCGCTTTCGGTTTGGGTGCCTTTCTTTTTTTATACGCTTTTACCGATGGTTTTTTTGAACAAATGATTAATAACTCCATTGATTTTTCCACCTCCCATGTGCAGATTGAACCACGGGGTTATCGTGACGAACGGTCACCTACCCTTTTCATCTCGCAACCTGAAACGATATTAGCTCAAGCACAACAACATCCAGAGGTGGTCGCAGCAGCACCGCGCATTCAAGTGGAAGCCATGATCAATAGTCCGACACAAATTGAACCGCTGATATTGACCGGAGTGGACTCGGTGCTAGAACCGCAGGTAACAAAACTGGACAAGAAGATAGTTGAAGGCCGCTATCTACAAACAAACAGTGCAATGGAGATTGTGTTGGGACGCAAGTTGGCGGATGAACTGGATGTGCATCTTGGTGAAAAGGTGGTCGTAACAACGCAGTTGGCCGATGGTTCTCTGGGGCCTGCCGCCTATCGCTTGGTGGGTATTTATCAAACAGATAATGAAATTTTTGATCGTACACTGGGATTTATTGATTTGACCCAAGCACAAACTTTACTTGCTATGCCAGAGCGAATTTCTACTCTCACTCTGCGTCTTGATCATCGTGACCTTTCTCAGCAAGTCGCCGATGATTTAAACCAGGAATTAACGGGCACAAACTACCAAGCGCAATCATGGCAACAGATTATGCCGGTACTGGTGCAGATGATTGATGTCAGCCAACTGATGTTTTATGTCGTTTTGGTAATCGTTTTTCTTGTTGTTGCCATCGGCGTAACGAACACCTTGTTTATGTCCGTGCTGGAGCGAACCCGTGAATTTGGTGTAATGTTGGCAATGGGTACGGAACCGCTTCTTATCGTGCGTATGGTGATTTATGAGGCCGTTATTCTCGGTTTGGCGGGCATCTTCGTCGGGGTGCTTATCGGTGTGTCATTGGCAACCTATTACGGCAGTCACGGTATGGATCTGTCCGCTTTTTCTGGCGCTACAGGTCGTATTCCGGGGTTGACGGATGTTATTTATCCGGTACTCATTTTTAACAACCTTTGGTTACCAACACTGTTGTTGTTTTTAACGGGGGTTGCGGGGGCATTTTTCCCCGCTGTGCGTGCGGCTCGGCTGGAGCCCGTAACAGCCATTCGTTATGCGTAGAGCGCTCTTTCTGTTCACGGTTTTGATTGTCACACCCGTGATGGCAGAGATCGAGTTGAGTGGTTATTATAAAAATCTTCTTATTAGCTCAAAAACACAGCCGTTGTTCGGAATGACGGAATCTTATCTGCTTGACATCAACCGCCTTCGGTTAAAATTAGCAGGAGAATTGAACGAATCTGTTGCCTTTGATATTCAGTACGACAACGAAGTTTTTCTTGGCAACTATTTGGATACAACAGAGTTTTTATCACTGTTGAAAAACCGGCAACCCGATGCCTATTTTGATTTCGATAGCCGCTATATAGAAAACAAAAATGGGTATGGTATTCATCGTCTTTATCGTGCCTATCTCGACCTTTCTTTGGCAGAAGTTGATTTGCGTTTTGGTCGCCAGCGCATTGCCTGGGGAACGGCGATGCTGTGGAATCCCATGGATATTCTCAATCCATTTAATCCTATTCAACTGGAGCGTCAAGAACGTGAGGGCGTTGATGCCATACTAATGGATTGGAATTACAATGCATTATCGCGTGTGAGCCTGGTCTACGCAAAACTGCAAAGCAGTGAGAGCAAAGCGATGCGCTGGCGCAGTAATCAAAAAGGGTTTGATTTGTCATTAATGGCGGGACGTTTTCACGGAAATACCGTCGTGGGTTTCGATTTCGCCGGCCAGATTGCAGAAATCGGTGTGCGTGGTGAAATAACACAAACCGATTCAGCCAATGCTCGTGGCTTTACCCGTGCGGTGATCGGCGCAGACTACACCTTTGTTAACACACTTTCTTTCAATATTGAAATTTACTACAACGGTCAGGGTGTCGCTGATCCGGCAAGTTACGAATTTAACCGTCGGCTGACGGGTGAAATGCAGAGCCTGGCGCGCCGTTACCTGGGTGGGTCTCTGGGATACGATATCACTCCGCTGTTACAGTGGCACAGCTACCTGATTATCAATCTCGATGACGACAGTGTTTTTTTTGCACCCAGCCTGCTTTATTCATTGACGGATAATATAGAAGTCAGCATGGGTGTACAGGCCTTCAACGGGGGTGTGGGGACTGAGTACGGTCTGCTGGAAAATTTGTATTTTGTTCAGTTACAGTGGTTTTTTTGAATCGATATCTAAGTTTCAGTCTCCATGGGTCTAGACATGCCATTTGGGGAAATAAGGGGTTATTTCTGATGTTGAATACGCAATGCAAAGTGGAACGCGACATCAGGAACGGTGCTGGTAATAATATCTTCAAGCACGCTGATATCCAAAGCGACCTTATTTGAAAACTGGATAGTGCCACCCATGTTGATCTGTAGTGAACTGCTGCCCAGGTTATTAAGGGCACTGTTATAAAAGGCGCTGTGTCCATCCAGCTGTACCTTTAACGTCATCCAGGAATATCGTTGTGTTTGATAACTGAGGCCAACGTTGGCAAAGCCAACGGCATGTTTTTGTTGTTGATGGAGCAAATCACTACGACCATTCAATAAAAACCCACCACCATAGTGGAAAGTGTAGCGTTGATAAGTGCGTGAATGGGTAAGTGCAAGTGAAAAATCAATACCGCCGCTGCCGCTAAGACGACTCGGCTTACCGGTGGGCAATTTGAGTCCGGCACGCAGTGCAGTACAGTGTTGTTCCCAGCTGTTTTTACAGCGCAGTTGCCAGGCGGCGGAAAGCCTGATGTCGCCGATACTGTTAGTGGTATCCACAATACGAAGTTGGGTGATGCCGTTACGACTGTATTCATAACGTAGCTGGTTGTTCTGAAAAGGGTCACGCTCACTGTTGGAGAAGCCAAAGGCTTCGTGCCAATTAATAATAAAGCGATCTAAAATGCCACGGCTGTGAGTGATGTAGGGAATGTCGATTCCGATCTCAATGCCCTTTACACCTAAGACACGCTTTTTTAGCCCATGACGAAACATGAAGTTGAGGCGATACGTTTCGCCATCGAAAATGATGCTTTCTTGTTGTGTATTTTCGGAGATCGAGTTATTGGTGGCAATGAGTGTTGTCCATGATGTGGTGCGACCTGTGGCGGTAATTTGCCCTTTTTCCAATGGCGGTAGTCCGTGTAGCTGTATCAATGGGTTTTGGTTGACAGTGTAAAAAGGCGTACTGATTTCGGCTGCGCTTTTTCCTGAAGTCACCGTGATAGCCATGCAGCAACCGAGAGCGATGAGTTGTGATTTAGAATGTATCATGATTGCGACTGTGACGGTTTTATTTGTTGTTCTGGATAAGAGTATATAAGTACTCCAGCATAATCATTTTAACATTTATTGGTCTTTTTCGCGTGACTCCGCGTTGCAACTCCAATCGCATAGCGCACTATACTCGTTTCTCTACGCCTTGATTTACGCGAAAAATCCTGAAAAATTGAGTTAAAATAATTATAGCCGGGCACTTAGGAATGATGTATTTGTGGAGGGTGATGATGACGCGCTTTTCTAGAGTGTAGAAAAAAGTCAAGGTGCGGGTGAAATTAATTCTAACAGTGTTTGTGTGTGCCCAACGCAAGCTCTTGATCTGGTGCCCAATAGCGTTATGAATTAGGCGTTTCATGCGCACAGGCACATCTGCATCCGCTAACACCTAAATTTATAACGCCATGGGCATATAGAGCAATAGGCACCGATTTGGGAATCACAAGGCGGATTCCGCTTGACGTTATTATTGGCTCTACACAAATAATCTTGCTTTGCGCAAAGATGAACGATGGTAAGGTTCAGGTCGCGCGTTTTTGACGTTTACGATCACTTTCCTTGAGTAATTTTTTACGTAAACGAATGTGGTTGGGTGTGACTTCGACGAGTTCGTCATCATCAATGAATTCTAATGCTTGTTCTAACGTGTTGCGGATGGGCGGAGATAGCGTCAAGGCTTCATCAGTGCCGGAAGCGCGCACATTGGTAAGTTGCTTAGCTCTTATTGCATTGACAACAAGGTCGTTTGTTCTGGTGTGAATGCCTATGATCATACCTTCGTATATCTCTTCAGCATGACCAAGGAACAAACGTCCCCGTTCTTGTAGGTTATATAAAGCATAGGTTAAAGCTTTGCCGCTAGCATTCGCAATCAACACACCATTATTACGTGTGCCAAACTCTCCTTTTTTCATCGGTCCATAATGATCGAATACACTATAGAGCAAGCCTGAGCCCTGGGTCGAAGTCAAAAATTCGGTGCGAAAGCCAATTAAGCCACGCGAAGGAATAATAAAATCTAAACGGACACGACCCTTCCCGTCAGGTGTCATATTTTTCATTTCGGCACCACGTGTGCTTAATTTTTCAATGACGGTACCTTGGTGTTGCTCTTCCACATCGACGGTGAGTTGCTCGTATGGCTCTTGTTTTTCACCATCGATATCGCGAAAGATCACTTCAGGTCGGGAAACACCCAACTCAAAACCTTCTCTGCGCATGTTTTCGATCAGCACAGAAAGATGTAGTTCGCCACGACCAGAGACTCTGAATTTATCGGGGTCTTCGGTGTCCTCTACGCGTAACGCAACATTATGGATCAGTTCGGTTTCTAAACGTTCTTTAATCTGGCGAGAGGTGACATACTTGCCATCTTTTCCAGAAAAGGGCGAATTGTTGACCTGAAAAGTCATGCTCACAGTAGGCTCGTCAACAGAAAGAGGAGATAACGCCTCTACCGCATCGGGATCACACAAGGTATCCGAAATACTTAAACCCTCAACGCCAGTGAAACAAATAATATCACCGGCCTGCGCTTCTTCAAGTTCGATGCGTTCCAAACCCAGGAAACCAAGCAATTGTAGTATGCGTCCTTTTTTACGCTGACCATCAGGATCAACAATAACAACGGGGCTGTTAGGTTTAATTCTGCCGCGAGCAATACGACCAATGCCGATAACACCGACATAACTGTTGTAATCGAGCTGAGAAACCTGGAGTTGGAAGGGGTCTTCCAGCTCAACTTGAGGCGGATGAACATGATCAACGATGGTTTGCAACAAAGGGGTTAAATCACCTTCACGAACCGTTTCATCCATACCGGCATAACCACTTAATCCTGAGGCGTAGACGATCGGGAAATCGAGCTGTTCATCCGTTGCGCCCAAGCGGTCAAACAGATCAAACGTTTGATCGAGCGCCCAGTCAGGGCGACCGCCAGGGCGATCGATTTTATTGATAACTACAATGGGTTTCAAGCCTCGTTGCAAGGCTTTTTCAGTGACAAAACGGGTTTGTGGCATGGGTCCTTCAACCGCATCAACCAGTAATAACACAGAATCGACCATTGAGAGGACACGCTCAACTTCGCCGCCAAAATCAGCATGACCCGGAGTATCAACAATGTTGATATGGTATTTATCCCACTTGATGGCGGTGGGTTTGGCCAAAATAGTAATGCCGCGCTCCCGCTCTTGATCATTCGAGTCCATGGCTCGTTCTTCGAGCTGTACACGCTCACCCAGTGTATCGGACTGCTTTAATAGCTGGTCAACCAAGGTGGTTTTACCATGGTCAACATGGGCAATAATGGCAATATTTCGGAGATTTTCAATCAAGATCAGGATACTCAAATTCGACAAAGAGCGGGATTATACACTTAATACCTAGACGAACTATATAAACGGAGCGGGGGAATCTATTAACTAATTGATAATTATAAACTTAATATTTTTAACTTAAATTTTTATTTTTCAAAGCTTGGAGTCGATCTTAACTAACAATCCTTTACGCCCTGACAAGAGACTTTTGATTTTAGCGTAGAGATAACCCAGGGCAAAACGCAAGAATCGGATAAAATGATTGGGATACATCAGAGTAAGCTTAATATAATGAAAACCGATTTTAGGTCTATTGTAAAAAGCGACCAGAATTTCCTGGTATTGTCGGTCGAGTTCTTCTACTGATAGCCCTTCTGGTGCCCAGATAAAATTCATTCCATTCATTTTTTCCCAATGGTCTTCCCGGATATTAGTACCGTATAAATCTCGATAAACGGGCGAACCTGGATACGGTGTAAATTTGGTCAAGTTCATAATAGTCATGGGGATGCGACGAATAAAATCTTTGGTCTGTTTGATAGTCTCTTGATCTTCACCAGGAAAACCCAGCATAAATAATCCCTTGGTTCGAATGCCGGCTTTAGCCGTCCAGTTGACGGCCTGTTCTGATTTTTCCACCTCGGCGGCTTTGTCCATTTTTTTTAATAAAGCATTGGACCCTGTTTCCAAACCAAATGATATTTCCCAACAGCCTGCTTTTTTCATTAGTGCCAATACGCCGGGTTTAACAGTATCTACACGGGCTGTACAGCTCCAGGTCATTTTTAATCCGGAATCAAGAATCCTGTTGCAAAGCTCTGTTACACGTAATTTACTCGCCAGAAACAGATCGTCAACGAACAGGATATGGCGTACACCATAAGTTTCATGCAGGTGTTGCATCATTGCAAACACCTTGGCAGGAGAATAATGTCTAACTCGGTCACCAAAGGTCGATGTATCACAGAACTTGCAATGGAATGGGCAACCCCGCGAGGCCGCAATGGTCGCCACTGGCCCCCGTGGGAAATCATAGATGGCAGGTTTATAGGCTTGCGGAAAATTCGGCAACAAGTCCCACGCGGGCATAGGTAAGTCATCTAATACACGATTAATCGCCTTACCGGGTGTCACATGGACAAATGAATACTTTCTGAAAATGATGCCAGGCACCTGCATTAAATTTGTACCTGCGGCTAATGCGGAGAGTAGCTCGACCAGAATTTTTTCACCTTCGCCATTGACGGCATAGTCAAATTCTTTAAAGCGTTGAATGGTTTCCTGTCCCATTGATGAAATATGGGGGCCACCAACGATGATGACGGTATCAGGTGAGCCTTGTTTGATTTTGCGAGCGATCTCGGCAGCGCCCCATACCCCCACTGTAAATAAAGTAATGCCGACATAGGCGGGGTTTTTTTTGATTACTTTTTCAGCAACTTGCGCTATGGTCAGATTAAATATATCACTTTCAATGATTGATGGTAGGTAACCCTGCTCTCGTACTTCTGCGGCCAGATGCAATAAGCCCAGTGATGCTGCTTGATTGGTAATATGTTTAACAAATTCATAGCCCGGTGCAATACGCTCATAAGGCGGATTAATGAAAATAATGTCACGATTATGGGGTGAGTTTTTTTTGTAGGCACTTTGATTCACAAATTGAAATTAGCCTCTTTTGCCTTGGTGGGTTTTCCACGTAAATCAAACTTGCGTTTACGTCGTGCGCGTAAATTTTCACGAAAATCAAGAGCAAATAAAACATAATAATAGAACTTGAAGATGAGTAAATGTCGCCCAATAGGCAAATCTCGAAACAAATCTCCTGCCAACAAAGAGGTTATACCTTTCTCTTTTTTCGTACGTCTTTCCGCTCTCACCATAAACATGTAACGCATTGCGGGTTGCGTTATTCGGTAAATAAACCATGAAAATGTTTTTAATGCCGTTCGTACTTCGTTATCATGTTTTTGGATTAATTTTTCTGCTTTTTGTGGATTGTCCAGTAGGGTATCAACCACTTTGGCGCCTTTTAAACTGCCCGCCATGCCGAGCAATACACCACTTGAAAAAACCGGATCGAGAAAAGCAAAGGCATCCCCAACCATTAAATAACCCTTGCCTGCCATATGAGATGCAGCATAAGTGAAATTCCCTGTAGCCGTTACCGGCGTGGTTAGTTTTGCCTTTTGCATACGCTTGGCCACGGGCGGACACAATGCAATGGTATCCCATAGAAATTGCTCAATGTCTGTTTTACGCGAATTCAAATAATGAGGCCAACACACCGCACCGACACTCATACTGCCATCTTTAAACGGAATCATCCAGAACCAGCCATGATCAAACCAGGCAATAGAAATATTACCTTCGTCACGACCTTCGCGACGGATGACGTTATCAAAATGACCAAAAATTGCGGCACTATTGTGTTTTTTACTGCGTTTTTTAATATTCAATTTATTAGCCAAAAATGTTGATCGGCCTGATGCATCCACCACAAAACGCGCATGCCATTTGATGGTATTACCATCGTCCTCGATGCCTTCCACTAATGAGGAATGATCGTCATTAAAAGAGACAGTCATAACGCGGGTTTTTTCAAATGTTTTAACACCCTTTTTCTCGGCATTACGAAATAAAATAGTATCCAGATCCTCACGCTTAACTTCATAGGAAAAAGGAAAATCGCCATCCAGTGCATTTGCAAAATAATAGGTCGCCGGGTTTTGATGATTTTCGTCATTGAACTCGGCACCATATTTACGGATGCCAATTTCTTCTACTTGTTCAAGCACCCCCAGCTCTTCAAATATGGGTAGATTCATCGGCAATAAGGACTCACCAATATGAAACCGGGGATGCTGCTCTTTCTCCAGCATCACCACATCACGTCCCATTTGTGCTAATTTAGTCGAAATTGTTGAACCGGCAGGGCCTCCGCCTATGACCAGCACATCACACTTGTTAATATTTTCCGTACTTTGCATCACGACCTTCTCTGCTTTTATTTTCACTTAAGAAATTAAAAATACCAGAGTAATATCTTACCATTATCAATCTTAACTTGGTCGTACTTTTAGCGTTTGCCCCGTATTTTGTAAAAGTTCACTCGGACGACAGGAGAGTAAGGTCGATGCCACCCCCATTCCTGAAGCTGTCGCACCAGATAAACCATGAGCCGTTGTGCTGGCACCACAGAGAAAAAGATTTTTAATTTCCGATCGGTTTTTAAAGCTAAAAGGACCAAATTGACCTAAGGTTTTTTCTGTTCCGTAACAGCTTCCCTTTGTTGATTTAACATAATGATCATTCGTTAATGGGGTGCTTAAATCACAATAAATCAAATGACCCGAAATACCTGGAATAATATGCTCTATAGTTTTAAGCATAGAGGCGGTGAGTTTTTGCTTGAGCCGATGATAATCATCAGGTCGATTACCGTAAGTTGTGTGTTGCCACTGCCTAAATATATCATAGGAGATAAAGCTCACCGCCTCAATAGTGTGATGACCATTGCGAAAACTATCCGGATCTTTAAGGCTGGTGATGCCAACAAAAATACCGGGGAGCTCTTCTGCGTGAACGATGTTGGGGTTTTGCGTTTGACGATAATAAGCCTCTACATCGGTAAAGGGGGTATACCAGTAATTTCCAGAGTCCAGATTCATCCCGGCTAAGTCAAGGTCTGTCGCGATGTAAAGTGTCAGCGCAGCTGTAGTATAGGTCATTTTATCCAGTTTTTTTTGTAGTTTTTTACTCAAAAATTCTCGACCCACCAGTTGTTCATAGGTTATTTGTGGAGAAGCATTGGAAATAATTTTTTTAGCTCTAAGTTCGGTGCCATCGCCAAGTTGGATGCCGATGGCATGTCGCCCTTGTTTGTTTTTTTCGGTAATGATTTTTTCCACAGAGGTGGATAACAAGATGTCTCCCTTGTGTTTTTTTAATGCACGCACAAAGGCCCTTGGAATAGCCCGCCCCCCTCCTTTAGGATAATAAGCACCATCAAGATAATGTCCCGTTACAGCGGCATGCAGCGCAAAAGGAGTTCTGGAGGGGGGCAAGCCATGATCGCCACATTGAATAGAAAGAAAGACTTTTAATAACGGATGAGTGATTCGGTCGTCCAAGGTTTTTTTTAAAGAAAATAAACCATACCGTCCCATTTCTCGCGTTCTAAAGGGAACGGCTAAAAATTCGCGGAAACTTCGAGTTTCAGAAACAATAGGCAATTGGCGACAAATTTTATCTACTAGCGAAAAGTAGTCTTCAATTCCCTGAGCATCAGCAGGAAAACGTTGCTTGAAGCGTTCAATCGTGGCCTGTTTGCCGCTGGGAATATCGATAAATTGCGATCCGATCTGGATATGCTCATAGCCATCTGGATTCATTTCAAAAAAAGCAAGATCGTCGGCGACACCCAGCCCTTCGTAAATTTTACGCATTGAGCCACCTTCGCCAATTTGCCCCACATAGTGAATGCCAGGACTAAAGCGATGACCCTTTTTTCTAAAACTGTGGCAAAGCCCGCCCGGCACATTATGTTGCTCAACAACAAGAACACTTTCACCAGCCTGAGCCAGAGGTAAAGCTGCAGCTAATCCTCCTGCACCTGAACCAATAACAATAACATCTGTATCTACATCCAAATCTTATACCCGCTACGTATTAAACCCCTTGGTCAAATAGCACCCAATTTTATATTCCAAAATTATACAATTTATTCTAACCGTCGCAATTTATATTTTTTTGCTGCGGTTAAACGTTGAATAGTGGCAGGAATAGCCGAGCTGTCAATGGTGAGTGCATAGCGCTGAATACCGGGCTTGATACTTAATATGACCTGGGCGTTTCGGAAATCGGAAATCTCAATTTCCATAATATGTTGACCCAGAGGCAGGCGGGAGAGTTTCAGTGTATTATCTCGGAGGTCAACTTTCGTCACCATAACAAGCTTTTTAGTGTTGTAATCACGCAATGCTATCCGCGCATGAGTCACGTTGATATCTGTATTGTTTGCTTTGAAAGTAATTTCAATATTGCCATATTCCACTCCGCCCAAACTTCGCATACGTAATGAGGGCGGATCATCTGCTCTGGCATTAGCCAACCCCATCAGCGCGACCTCTGCTGTTTGCGTATCTGCCGTTTCACTTGGAGACTCAAAGGGCGTCGCCACCGCCAGTACCGCAAAAACAGAAAAGCCTCGTGAAAAGGCGTCCAATCGCGTTTGGGGCTGTTGTATCCAGCAGACACAAACCCCCAAAATGGCCAGTAATATGAGTGCCAATAAGCCACCTGCGCCAATATCAGATTGCAGCAACTGCTTCATGATTTCGCTAATTTTGAGAACCGTTGCGGAATGTTCATTGTTTAAAAGATCACCAAAACCCAGACAAAACGCGCCAAATGCAGAGGCGAAATATAGCTTATAGGGCCGCTCGACAACAGATTTAGATTCAGTACTCACAATGCCTCCTTGCATAATTTATACGGACTCAGGACAGTTAAAATATTGCGCTTTTACCTTTAAATAGCGATGTTAGCAATAAGTTCTAACTGAAAATAGGAAATAGTGACGACTTTCAATGCGTACAATTACCAGCAATAAACTTATTATTACGAATTAAAAAACAATAAGATACCTCTTAATGCAAGCAATCAATTGCGGAATTAGGCTATTGGACGAGGCATTTAGCCCAAAATCAAATAGCTCTGGCTGAGGTATTCGACTCATTTGGAGGCGTAGTGACGATATAAAAAATATTTTGGACTTGATTTTGTGACAAATTCACATAAAAAAGGCTACCTATTTAACAAACTAAATAATAGTAGAATATGGATAATGTATTCTGAATAAACAACAAAATTATAGCCATTCAAAAATGTAAGACCCCTGAGAGCAATTTATACTTGAAACGGCTACACTAACCCGGATGAGATAGATTTTTAAATTAAAAATTAATCATTTAAATAATGGAAGTGCTAGATGCCTATTCTGTCATAAGCTGATCATCTCAACGAAAAAGGAAATAACAATGTATAAATTATTCGCAATCTTCTTTATGTCTTTCACAATCATTTTGTTCAATGGCTGTGCATCCATGAGCCAACCTGAACGAGCAGCGTACACCGGTGCCGATAATGTTGGCACGGTAAAGCCCGACATACTCATCGGGAACTGGAATATCAGAATATTGAATCCTGCCGAAGGAGAAGAAGCGCAAAAGATGACATCGACATATAAGTCAGATGGCACGGTTGTAATAAATACTCAATCTTCAGCATCTGCTAACCCAATAGGGAACATAGTGCTGGAGATGACAGGTACTTGGTCTATCGAAGGTGAAAATGTCGTATTGCACCTGGATTCGATAAGGGAAACTTCAGGAAATCAAATAGCAAGCTTAATGGTAGGTATGCTAGGTAATATGAAAAAAAGCCTATCAGGTACTGCCAATATATACGAAGCCAGTACTGACCGAATCGTCTTGGTGTCAACAGAGGGAGGGCAAGCTCAGGAATGGACACGCATTCCTTAACCCTATCGTTGCATCAATTAAGGAAATAGAATAGCCCTATCATCATAGAGTAAGTTTGGGTTCTCTGGTTATGAGCTTGATCCTAAAATAGGTCGAGCACTATTCTGGAAAAAAGTGTTGAAAATACGCTTTCCTGAATTCAAATTATATATACCTATGGCGTTATGACTTCAGACATTTTCACGCACATCTGCACCTCATCTTCTGCTTTTTATCGGTAAACTATTCCTGCGTTACCTTCGAAACAACTCAACTTAGCCAGCCGGGGTCATTGCTCTAGTGCCAATGACCTCAGCTCCTGTTGCGTAAGACATTTTCAAATTAAGCCAGATGCTTTTTATGAAGTCCACAGCCTCCGACATTGTCGTTGCATGCTCGGCAAACCGGAACAACAGAAAAATACTACGTCAATGTCGCTAACGTCCTTTATTTTGCTGCCATCGTAGAGCGAAAGCCCTGATATTTCAATCGCCACGGGTAGATCAAGGCCATCAGACCAGAGGCAAAAAGCCATACGGCAGCGGGAACGGGGACTTGGCTTAGAGTAAAATTATCGTAGTTAATAAAATACGGTGCTCTAGCAGTATTAATGACGCCAACAGTATAAATCCCCGCACTGAGTTCGGTTGTTAAGCTGTATTCCATCCAATCTGTCCCAGGGTCAATTGAAAATGATCCTAGTTGGTTACCATCGAATTCGAACGAAAACGATCCCGTGCTTAATATAAACGGATTTGCGTGAGGTGCTATTGTTACACTGCCATCCGGTGAGGCCGCATAAATGCTAAAGGTATAGAGTCCACGGGCCGGGATATTAATTGACTGGGTAATCGAATCAAGACCGGCATACGTACTCGCATACTGTTCACCTTCAATGGCGGCGAATGTTGCAGACCAAGTATCTAATTGTCCATTTGAGGAATTTGGTGAAAATGGCTCTACAACACCTGCATCGTTAGCCAATGTCCATGACCCCGCTTCCTTGGTAAAACCACCAGGATCGACACTATAGCTCTCAAAACCAGGATCAATAATGATGAGTGCATGCGCTGAATGTGTTGCTCCAAGTAGTATGGTGCTTAAAAATAACAAGTATAATTTTTTCATAATGACCTCTCTTATAACTATATTATTGTTTTCATTCGTGACTCACTACCTCACGAGTATATTACAAGAAATAAATAAGACATACGGGCTGGTCTAAAAATTTAGATAGGTTATTGCCAACGCAACAAAATACTGAAATATTATGCGTCTTTTGGATGCTAAAAAAGGTTCCCGATGCTTTCTTTAGCCATGCCATCGAAACGATGTGAAAAAAAGGTGGAGGGGCTCAACAGGGATAGACCATCATTATACCCAAAACGTTTGAAATTCAGGTTGAACTGATGGTTTTTAATTCAACACATTTCTGTTGCAACCGATCTGGCAATGTAAGCGTATAATTCATTGAACATCTATGTAGAAAGTTCATCTAAGCTGACATTGCTTTGGCATTTCACTCCAGGACAGCAGAGACCATGTTACATCTAAATGACGACAAGCAGGAAGCGATCAAACAAGTCATAAGCCGCATTAATGACAAGTTACCCGCCAAACAAAGAGCCCTGGCAAGTGCATTCACGGAAAACTTTTATGAAAGCACAGCACCGGGTGATATTTTGGAGCGATCGACGCTCAATCTCTACGGTGCCGCACTTGCACAATGGCATATCGCCTATAAAAGACCAAAAAATAAATATGTACTCAATGTCTACAATCCAAGAATGGAAGAGCATGGCTGGCAATCCACCCATACCATTATTGAACTCGTAATCGATGATATGCCATTTTTGGTGGATTCTATCAGCATGGCATTAAATCAATTGGGCTTAACCATTCACCTGGTTATTCATCCGGTCATTCATGTTATTCGCGATGCGGAGGGTGTATTAAAGTCTGTTGCAAATACACCGGCCAAAAGCAAAGCCTCTACGGCTGAAGCCATCTTGCACTTCGAGGTTGATCGTCGAGCAAGCGAAGCAGATTTAAAACAACTTGAAGTTTGTGTCAAACAGGTTTTAGACGATGTTCGAGTTGCCGTAGAAGATTGGGAGAAAATGCGTGCCGCGTTAGCCAATACCATTCAAAGCATTAAAGACACTCCGCCACCACTCGAACAAAATGAAATAAACCAGGACCTGGAATTTCTCGAATGGTTGGCACGCAATCATTTTACTTTTCTGGGTTATCGAGAATATCACTTCTCAGCACATGAAAACGGCAAAGAAGATGTATTACGTATTGTACCCGACACCGGGTTAGGCATACTGCGTACCCACCTCGGTGAAACCACTTCAAAAAGTTTTGCCCATCTTCCCGCTGAAATAAAAAAACGTGCGAGAAAAGCAAGTCTGCTGATTATCACCAAAAGCAACTCTCGTTCTACGGTACATCGACCTGGCCACCTAGACTATATTGGTATTAAACGTTTTAACACGGCAGGTGAAGTTGTAGGTGAATGGCGGTTTCTTGGACTTTATACTTCGGCAGCCTATACCTCTCGTATTAAAGATATTCCTTTGTTACGACAGAAAGAACAACGCATAATGGAAGGAACAGGCTATCGAACAAATGGACATTCCGCCAAAGCACTAGTGAACATCATCGAAACGCTACCGCGGGACGAACTTTTTCAATGTTCAGCGGATGAACTTTATAATATCGCATCGGAAATACTACACCTTCAAGAGAGACAACGTGTTCGTTTATTGGTTCGGCAAGACCCGTACGGACGATTTTTATCCTGTTTAGTTTTCCTGCCCAGAGAACGTTTTAATACCGAAAACAGAATCAAGGTACAAAATATTCTTCAATCCTCATTCAATGCAAGCAGCATCGATTTTTCCGTATCCCTTACAGAATCTGTTCTAGCCAGGCTATACCTGATTGCACATATTGAACCAGGGACACTCGTTGAATATGATGCCAGCGAAATGGAAAAAAAAATCACCAATGCGATACGCTCATGGGAAGATGATTTATTAAACAGTTTATTACAAGAATTGGGTGAAGCCAACGGCACGAGATTGTTCGCTCGTTATGCAAAAGCATTTCCTGCCTCCTACCGCGATGACTACCCCGCTCCTGCCGCAGTTTCTGATATTTTGAAAATGGAAAAACTAGCGGAAAATAGACCCATAGCCATGTCACTTTATTTCCCTCTTGAAGCCACTGAAGGCGAAGTACGATTCAAAATTTTTCGCCAAAACAAACCCATTTATTTATCCATTATTTTGCCTATGCTGGAAAATATGGGGGTCACTGTCATTGATGAACGTCCTCACGAAGTGAAAGCGGGTAATGAAGACATCATTTGGGTTCATGATGTCGGGATGATTTACGATCAAGATAAAATCATCAACCTGGATCACTTTCGTAATTTTTTTCAAAGTGCATTTTTTCAAATTTGGGCCGGTAATGTTGAAAATGACGGTTTTAACCGGCTGGTACTGGGCGCGCAACTGCCTTGGCGAAGTGTTCTGATATTGAGGGCATGTTACAAATATTTACGACAAACTGGTTTTCCATTCAGCCAGAAATATATTGAACAAGCGCTTTGTAATCATCCTCAAATTTCTAGTTTATTAGTTGATTTATTTCATGCTCGTTTCAATCCCGACGAACATGAACATGCCATTGTGCGTACTGAGCGTTTAATCGATGCAATAGAGCAGTCATTAGACCAGGTTCCATCTTTAGATGAAGATAAAATTATCCGCCGTTTTTTTATGCTTATTCAGGCTATGTTGCGTACTAATTATTATCAGCGTGAAGCAACCGAGGGTGAGTATAAAGATTACCTGTCCTTTAAGCTGGATCCTTCACAAATTCCTGACCTGCAAAAACCCGTGCCCCTGTTCGAAATATTTGTTTATTCCGTGCATACGGAGGGTGTGCATTTACGTGGCGGCAAAGTCGCACGGGGAGGTTTACGCTGGTCTGATCGTATGGAAGATTTTCGTACTGAAATTTTTGGTTTGATGAAAACCCAAATGGTGAAAAATTCAGTTATTGTTCCCGTTGGAGCCAAAGGGGGGTTTGTGCTCAAAAAACCACCCCCAGATGGCAATACAAAAGCATTAAAAAAAGCAGTCGCACACTCTTATCGTACTTTTATCCGTGGTCTTTTGGATATTACCGACAATTTGCAAGACGGTAAGGTGATACCACGTCATCACGTTGTACGTTATGACGACGATGACCCCTATCTTGTTGTTGCCGCAGATAAAGGGACAGCGTCTTTTTCAGATGCAGCTAATGGCATTGCTAAAGAATATGATTTCTGGCTAGGCGATGCATTTGCATCGGGTGGCTCGGAGGGGTACGACCATAAAAAAATGGGCATCACGGCCCGAGGTGCCTGGGAGTCAGTAAAGCATCACTTCCGAGAACAGGCTACGGATATTCAAAAAACGGATTTTACTGTTATCGGTATTGGCAGCATGAATGGCGATGTTTTTGGCAACGGAATGCTGTTGTCTGAGCATATCAAGCTGATAGGCACATTCAGCCATAAACATATTTTTCTTGATCCAGATCCTGATGCAAAACAAAGTTTTCAGGAGAGAAAAAGACTTTTTAATTGCAATCAATCAGCATGGACCGATTATAAAAAGGAACTTATTTCAGAGGGCGGTGGCGTCTATATGAGAGATGCCAAATCTATTATTATTTCCCCGCAAGTGCAGCAAGTACTCGATATCAACGCAAAGATATTAACCCCTAATGAACTGATACAAGCATTATTAAGAGCCCCTGTAGACTTAATTTGGAACGGTGGCATAGGTACTTTTATAAAAGCAAAAGAGGAAGAACACGTTAATGCGAGTGACCGTAGTAATGATAATATACGCATTAACGCATCCGAGTTGCGCTGTAAAGTATTTGGCGAAGGAGGTAATTTAGGGCTGACGGCGAATGCACGTATTGAGTTTGCCCGGCAAGGTGGCTATATCAATACCGATTTTATAGATAATTCTGGTGGCGTTGATTGCTCGGATCATGAAGTTAATATAAAAATACTCCTTAATGACGTGGTTAAGAATGGAGATTTAAGTGAAGTACAGCGCAATCAGCTCTTAGTCAAGATGACGGATGAAGTCGCAAATTTAGTACTTAATCATAGTTATCAGCAGGCTCAAGCCCTCTCTTCTGATCATGCCAATGCCAATGCCTTGCTTGATGAACATGCTCGATTTATTTCTTATCTGGAAAAATCAGAGCGTCTTGAGCGCAGCACCTGGAATTTGCCTGATGATGAAGCCATTAATAAACTTCGCGCCACTGGCAAAGGATTAACCCGTCCAGAGTTAGCGGTGTTGTTATCCTATGCAAAAATTGATTTATATGATGCGCTATTAAGCTCTGATATATATAGTGACCCTTATTTAGCCAATGAAATAAAGTGCTATTTCCCCAAACCTATACAAGAACAATACAGTGCCTTATTACCACAGCACCGTTTACATCGAGAGATCATTGCTACGTTTAATGCTAATTCAATGATTAATAATGAAGGAATCACATTTTTATTTCGCATTATGGAAAATACAGGCGCAAAAGCAGCAGATGTCACCCGAGCTTATGTATCCGCAATAAACGTCTTTGAAATTCACCCGATTTACTCTCAAATTAATGCATTAGACAATAAAATAAGTACAAATGATAAAAGTGAACTTCTAGAAATTACTCGAAAATTAGTGCGTCGTGCAACGGAATGGTTTTTGCGAAATTGTAAGCAACCTCTTGAAATAAGTCTAACCATTGAGTCATTTCAATCTAGTGTGTTTGAAATTTCGAAACATTTTTTTGACATGCTAGATCAAGAAGAAGGCGATCAACTCGATAAAAATAAACAACGTTATATCGACGCCGGTGCTTCTCAAAATCTGGCGGCGACGATTGCTTCACTTCTGCCGCTTTATTCGGCACTGGATATTACCGAGGTTTCAGCTACAGTAGAACGCCCTGTTTTGACGGTTGCCAAGCTGTATTTTGAGCTGGGGACACGATTGGATATTAACTGGTTACATGACCTGATTACGGCACTCCCTGCAACAAGTCGCTGGTTACGACTGGCCAGAGCCGCATTGCGTAACGATTTGTTTCGGGTTCATCGCACTATTATTCGTGAAGCCCTATTACTTTCAGACCAAAATAGCGATGCAAAAAATATATTAGAAAAATGGCAAGAAGTAAACCAAATTAACCTGCATCGGTATATGGGACACCTGGAGAGTTTTAAAAGCAGTGATGTCACCGACCTTGCCCTTCTTACCGTCGCCATTAATGAAGTTAGAAAGCTTATTCATACTATAGGCAGAACCTGTGAAAATTGATATCCAAATCATTTCCTAGGACACGAATTGTTGATCTAGGAGACTGTCCGAGAATAGCGACCGTAGCCATTTTCTACCCACAAGAGCCATAAAAGTCCAATTTTTTGATCATTTGAGGCGAATAATGAGTCTATCGAAAGTGATCGAAAAGACGGGCCAAAAGGGCTTGGTCGCAGTAGGTCAGCCTGTTCTCGGACAGCCCCCTAGTGCTGCATCCTTTAAAGTTCGTTATTCATAACCCCCCCTTCTAAGCACTCCTTTTTTTAAGGGTAATAGCTGCATGGAAAGGGGACGAATTTAAAGGACGCGACACTAGGTGTATCAGCCTTCTATACCCACTTAAGACTAATCGTGCTTTATTTAACCCTGTTTTTGAGTCAAACCTCATTTGCAAAAAATAGCCTCATTTACATATTTTTCAATACATTAAAAATTTTCAGGCGGGTACTAATAGAGTCATCTTGAAAGGGTTGCATTACCCGCATCAATCGTGAATGCATGCGTATCGGCCGCGCGTTTCATGAAGAACCTCAAGTACTACATCATGGCAAGCACAGCACTGGCGTTATGATGAGGAAATATTTTCCTTTCTTTTTTTGTTTTTTTTGTTAAAATTTGCGCTGAGCAGTTATGTCTAGCTTATGTTAACCAATTAAGCCGATATCTCTTAAGGAACGTACTGCTTGTCACGGATGACTATATATAGCTCATGGGCGCAGACATATTCACTGTCAAAAATATCTCCAACAGACATTGAAGCGCACTATCTAGTTTTAATTAGAGAGAACATGAGTCACAAACCCATACACAAGTAAATGTAAGGTGTATATATATGAACTCGTTAAAAAGTGCAATACAATTAGTCAATACTCACACACTAACAACAATAGTACTGTTTTTTTCCCTTGCGGGTAGTCTCTCGCTGGCTAAAGCTGCTAATCATTTCAATCTTAACTTTGAACCTGTCCCAGGTGCCGATTTCATTAATTCCGGTGGTGGTGGCTATTTGACTTTTGGTCAGCCCTTTAATTGTCCAAATGCGGCAAACCCAGATTGCCTAATTGGTGGCGTAGTCGCCAACACGTTCGGGGGGCAAGAACCTGCAGAAACCGACCCCGACACCTCCATTTTCATCAACGAGCGTATCGGTGATAATGTTAGCGGCTATTGGCATCTTATTATCAGTGACCCCTCACAAGGGTTTGCACAAGAGGTTTACATACCACTGGTTAGATTCTTTCGTTCCACCAGCGGTGGTAAAGAACCTATTTTTTTTAGGCTTACCGGTAATCTTGAGCAGCAAAGTGGTAATGGCTGGGATCCTTTGGAATTTAACCAAAATACTTTTGGCTCTGATAATACCGACTTTTCAGGAAACGGAACAGGAGACCCAACCCAAGTCATGGTCAGACAACTGTTAGGAAAAGGTCAGCTCACTGCTGGAACCGCACGCGTTAGAGACTGGATATGCGATCCAGGAGAGTTTTGCCAAGAATTTTTAAAATCTGAAGCTCGCTACAAACCTAAAATTACTCAGCAGTTCGATGAAGAGGCTGCAATTTCCTATTTTGAACTGGATATGAGTAATCTTGACTACAATACCAACGATGTGGCAGGAACCATGATTAACACATTGACTATCAGCGATCCAAACATGGCATCTATACCCAAAACCAATATGCCGTCTAATACAAACATACCCAGCAGTATCAACTTTAACGCTGCAACGGACAGTGATAATAGTAATGTAACAGGTGGACGTTATACATACAGTCCTGGCCGTGGTTGGTATGATGATGTTGGTGATCACGATGGCAGTAGTTATGATTATTTGGTGTATGGTTCAGGTAGTTATGACTATGTAGATGGCGGTATCAATAACAATCAAGTAGATATTGAGTGGAGTGCTTTTTATGATCCTCTCCAAAATACTTATCCAGGAAATGAAGCCAAATGTGCTGCTTTGTCGCTAGCCTATTGTGATAACCCCCTATCTCAGTATTAAAATGTGAATTAAGAGCTAAATTGTAGCCAGCCCATAGAGTTGACTCCCTATCAAATAGAGGATTTTTGGCTTTAGCATCCTGCGTCGCTCTACCTCCCAGATCCATATGGTCATATTCAATCTATTAAGATCGAAGCCGAAACAAAGTTACCGAGCCTCCCTCATGGCCTGCATTTCAAAATTGCAGCATTTTCTGATATTTTCTATTCGAACAAACGGTCAAAACGACCATTCTAATTACAGCACTTCTTGTGACTGGTGATACTCTGGGTTTTATGCAAATATAGCGTTTATACTTCCGGTAGCTATATTGATGGCGAGCGCTTCAACCCTGAGGATATAAATCATCCTGAACAAACAGACTTTAATTGTATTGTAAAAATATGGATAATTTTTTTAAACTAAATTGGACTCTATAAAGCAGATGAATAATATATATTGGATCTACACCTTATCGTGGATAATTATGCAACGCACAAGCACGAAAAAGTAAAAAATGGTTGAAACGAAATAAAAGGGTCCACTTGCATTTTATTCCGACCCGTTCATCCTGGCTGAATTTAGTGGAAAAATTTTTTGGCTTATTGACTGAAAAGCAATTACGTCGCGTCGTGTTTACATAGGTAAAAGATGTTAGAGGAAACAATTATGCAATTCATCAAGGCACATAACAAAAAAATAAAACCGTTTGTTTTGACAAAATCGGCGGAAGAAATTTCAGTAAAAGTTGAACGTGCTCACCAAGCACCCTCATATCAATAAACAATTCAATACACAACACTAGTGTGACTAAAAGTTGTAGTAAAAATATCAACGCGTTTTAAAATGGAGAATATGGCGTGAGCAAAGGCACAGTAAAGTGGTTCAATGCAGATAAAGGTTTTGGTTTTATTACACCAGAAGATGGTAGTAAAGATTTGTTTGTTCACCATTCAGAGATTCAAAGTAATGG
>VAPL010487729.1_pt1 | contig 27072 bp, 17 predicted proteins | sample 3395061 | NCBI WGS metagenome assembly VAPL01 (sample SAMN08290444, study PRJNA428436) | hydrothermal vent metagenome | isolation source: Deep-sea hydrothermal vent chimney 2 | place: Pacific Ocean: Juan De Fuca Ridge | depth 2182 m m | reverse complement strand
CGATAATCGCTTGTTTTGCCTCAACACGAAGTGGGTCTATCATTGCTACCAGGCCAAGAAAAGTAAGTGAATGAAGGTGTTCCTCGGAAAATACTTCTCCTTGCTTTAGTGCAATTTTTCCCGACGCAAGAGCAAGCACACGATAACCCTGACTAGCCAGAGTGTGTGCCTGTTTTTCCAGTAATTGACCATCGATAGGCAGGTCACCATCATTGCCAAGCATTTTATTACACATAGGAAGCAATCGCTCTAGCGCACCCTTAACGAAAGCAAATTGCCCATCACCAACCTGATTCAGGCTAGCCGAAAACAATCGTTCCGATTCAAACGGGATAATGGCCTGCTCAGCATATTCGTTTTCAACATCGGCTTTAGTAATACCTGCTTTGTGAGCCATAACTAATAACGCAATATCAACAGCATCGCCGTGAGTACTCCAGCCATGCTCACGATGCCCGAGAAATCCGTCGTTTGATAATACCGCTGCCAAACATAAATGTTTAAGTCGAACTCTCTCAGTATTCGTTAATTCACCATTCGTCGATATTATGTTTCCTATGGGAGTGACACCTTGTCCAGTCACTTCCCAAGGTGCAATATTCGGTGAAACAATCTGAGATACCGTTAACTGATTTACTGTTAATGTACCAGTTTTGTCTGAAGCAATAAAAGTGCATGACCCTAATGATTCAACTGCAACCAACCTTCGAATAATTACATTGCGGCGCGCCATTCGGCGCATACCAATTGCGAGCGCCACAGTCAGTGCCACTGGTAAGCCTTCTGGTATTGCGGATACCGCCAGGGCGACGGCAAGAAAAAATATTTCATTAAGCGGCGTACCACGACCGTATGCCACGCCAGCCATAATCAGTGCAGCAATAACAACAACAACCGCAATACCATGAGTAAATTTTTCCAACCGCAATACAAGTGGTGGTTTGGTTAGTGGTTTATTCAGTACCGCTTCAGCAATATGGCCAAGTTCTGTATTCAGTGCAGTTGTAACCACTACACCCGTGGCGCGTCCACGGATAATCATACTGCCCGCAAACGCCATATTAGTCCGATCAGCGAGAACAATATCAGTATTAAATATCGTTTGTGCATTTTTTAATACCGTACGAGACTCACCGGTTAACAATGACTCATCTGCTTCCAAATCATGGCAATCCAATAATCGAATATCCGCAGGAACACGATCACCCTGCTCTAAAAGTACAATATCCCCTGGTACTAGTTGATTTGCATTTATTTCATAACTGTCGCTTTTTGTAACGTCACTTTTATTATCGTCACTTATTCGCAATACTCTGCAATAAATTGAAACTAATTCCTGAAGCGCTGAGGCAGAGCGTTGAGCGGAAAGTTCCTGTACTGAGCCAATAATGGCATTGACCAAAAGTACTAAAAATATAAACCCCGCATCCGACCACTCTTGAATGAGCAGGGATAAAAGTGCTGCTGCTAATAAAACGTATATCAGAGGGCTAGTAAATTGCGTTAAAAATATGGATAGCACACCTGGCGGTTTAGTTTTCGGGAATGTATTTGGACCATAACGTTCTATGCGCTGCGTAACATCGCTGTGAGAAAGACCATGCTTTGACACACCCAGTTTTGATAAAACAGCGTCTACTGATAAACTATGGGGAGATAATTCAACATTATGTGTATTGTTTTGCGTCACGCTGGAACCAGTCATGATTTATTTTAGGTAGTCTCCGTTTTGACTATTTAGTGCATCGTAGTAGTTGGAACACCACTCGCAGTATAATTCATTAGGCAACCTCTGATTAATTATTATAAAACGTCAAAACAAGTATCTCACTATCACTGTCGCCGTTGTCGAAGAAGACGTATCCTTAGTATTGGCTGTAACAGTGATTCCCCCAGCTGTCAACGCCTCTTTTCCATCCGTTTTGCTAAATTGTAATGCGAGATCCAGGCCAGCGCTAAATTGAGGAACAAAATAATATTGGGCGCCGACGGTTGGCGAGATAAAAAAACCATCATCTGAGATAGTGCTGGACGATGCAGATAGAATTGAGGTCGGTGCAGTAGTTTCCGTTATTTTTCTTTTGACAAGTCCTATCCTGGCGCCATAATAAAGAAAAACCTTTTCGGCAACTAGCTTGTTTTTAAATAGTCCGACACCCAACGTGACAGTCCTGGATTTTCGACCTGATCGTGCGATGTTGCTTATGGTCGTGGAATCTGTTTCATTTTTTCTGAAAGAGACGGAAGGCTCTATAAATAACTCACCTGCCGCAATCGGTAGAAATAACCCACTGGTGCTACCAATGACCGCACCCATTCCCGTTTGAGTATTATTCGCTAGCAACTGAGCAGGCAATAGCAAAACGATGATAATTATCGCATTTCGAAATTGGGACATTGTTGCCCCCCTTTTCAAATTTAATGAACTTCTTACTTCCATCATGCTCGCTATTGCGTCAAAGATCAATTCCATCTCGTGCGTTGTTAGCACGGTTAATATTTTTAATAGTTCACATATAACGACACGATAGAATTTATTAAAAAACAATTGTTGGCGATAACTTCTTACCTCTTTCCCCGCTTTTTGCGCAGACTCAATGAGATTATTATGTAAATTTTGCCGCCAAAAATTGGGTGAAAATGGCTCCGGCTTTGCCAAATACGCTGGAATTCCTTTATGGTGAAAACGCTGCCACAACATATTCTGCACCTAATTAAAATTCTATATACAACAAATATAAGCCCAAACAACGATTTTTACACTCTTGCAGTCAGATTCGCTCGTATTTTTGTCAAAGACAGACTGTGTTATACAATGGCATCTAATAAAAAGCACAGCATTACACAGCACATGAATGCATCGCATTACAAGAGTATAATGGCTACGTAAGAAAATTTTAGTTATTTCACATGGATAATTGCATGTCAGAAATTGAAGGTGTAGTAAAATATGAGTTCGACTATATCGAAAGCACATCTCTTGATTGTGTTGATTTGAAAGAACTCAGTGCCTGGAGAAAGGTTCTTTTTCTACTTAAACTAATCGGCCAAAATCCCGAACGTTATGACGGATTTAGCTATGGCAATGTAAGCCGCCGTTTAAATTCTAAAGAAAAGCGTCGATACGCGGGCGAATATTTGATTAGCGGTACACAAACCGGCCACCTGCCCGATCTGGATAACTCGCATTACACCATTGTCACGCAATGTGATCCCGATCAAAATAAAATTAAAGCAACAGGTCCTATCAGACCGTCTTCTGAAGCATTAACACATGGTGCAATGTATCAAGCAAATGCTGACATCCAGTTTGTTTTTCATGTGCATAGCCCAGTAATCTGGGAAAATACAAAACAATTAAATATTCGGGAAACCAAAGAAAATGTTCAATATGGCACATCTGATATGGCGAATGAAATAAAACGGTTAATATCAGATTTAACTAAGTTGGAAGATCACATAATTTGCATGAAGGGACATCGAGACGGTGTAATTAGTTATGGAAAGACAGCTGAAGAAGCTGGATCTACATTGATAAATTATTACAGTCGTGCATTGCAGTTATAAGCATCTGAATACCCGCATCTTAAAATGGGAAATAAATTATTAGATCAAATTGGCCAATTTTCGACCTGTATATGAAGCACAATCGCCGAATCTCGCCGGACATGTTACAATTACCGCCATGCCAATCCATACTACGTCCGTTAATAATACCACGACCGTTAATAAAAGCATCGTCTTTATTAATCCTCCCTACGAACGCATCGCACCAGGTTACGAGTTTGTAAAGCACATTACCAATAATTCTCCTTCGCTTGGTTTGCTGCATTTGGCCGCCGAAGTGCGTGAGCACGGTTATCTCCCTTCAATTATCGAAAGTGATATTCAAAATCTCAGTGTTAATGAGGTTGCAAGAAAAATTATTAAACAACGACCCAAATATGTAGGTGTTACCTTGTTTACAGTCGGCGTGTGGAACGCAGTCAACATCGCTAAACAAATCAAGGATGCCCTGCCGGAAACTATTATCATTGTCGGGGGACCGCATATTTCTTCAATGGGTCCAGAAACACTAGAGCGATTTAAAGAATTTGACTACGCTGTTGATGGTGAAGGTGAAAAGATTCTAGTGGAGTTGTTAGACGCATTGGAGAATGACAAAGATCTTTTTAATGTACCTGGTATTCTTTATCGCAAGGGCCCGTTTGTACAAAAGACTGCCGGTAAGCCGATTAATCGTATTTTAGACGAGTTGCCCTTCCCTGCGTGGGACTTACTACCAAACTTTCCCAATCGATATAAACCGGCAATATACGATTTTCCTCGAGGGCCTGTTGCAACAATCGCGGCATCAAGAGGCTGCCCATTTCATTGTAAATTTTGTGACACATCCACTTTTGGCGCACGCGTACGTCACTATTCACCCAAAGTTGTATTTCAAATGATGAAACATTTGCATGAAAAGTATGGAATTCGTCATATTGGCTTTGTTGATGATTTATTTCTTGCCAGCAAAGTACGTGTAACCGAATTATGCGAATTATTATTGGAAAGCGGCTTAAAAATAACGTGGAGCTGTACTGCCCGCGTTGATACAGTAAAACCGGATGTTTTAAAAATTATGAAACAAGCCGGCTGCTGGGAAATCAGTTTTGGCCTGGAAACTGGATCCAATGAGTTATTGAAAAAAATGGATAAACTTGCAGAAGTTGAAAAATCAGCACAAGCGATTAAATGGACTGATGAAGCAGGAATTCGCACTAAAGGCTTATTTATGCTGGGTTTCCCAGGTGAAAATGAAAATACCATCCGGCAAACTAAACATTTTATTCGCAATATCCCAATGACTATAATGAATTTAACCAAATTCACGCCTTACCCGGGCTCCCCTATATATCGAGACCTCTACGGCACCAATATTCGTGATGACCACTGGAAGAAAATGAATGGAATGAATTTTGTTTGGGCGCCAGAAGGCATTACTGTCAAAGAACTAGATCGCCATTACCAGGAAATATTAAAGGCCTTCTACCGGCGCCCATCAATTGGGCATTATTATATGAAGCTCACGCTTCAATACCCAAACCACTTTATGCGTTTAATGCGCTTTGCTCTCGGTTTCTTTAAAGCCAAGCTTGCAAGTATACTCGCCGGCCGTGGTGGTTTACTTGTAAAAGAATACGAACCAGACCTGGATAGCCAGAAAAAAATTTAATTATAGTAATACAACGTAGCAATATACACCTATGCATAAAATCATATTCATTATCTTACTAGCGATCACTTATCAGGCTAACGCGGCCAGCCCCACTGGAGCTGTTACACCTGCTTCTCTTAACCCCTCTTCTCTCAACCAAGTGATGTCTGAAATTGGCAAAACAATGGTTGAGCTATTTCCCCTCATTATGGCCAAACGTGCGATTACTGACAGCGAAAGAAACGAAATGCAACGGTCAGTTTCCAAACTACACGATTTATTTCAAAAAGCCGGGCCATATATAAAAGGAAAATCTGATACTTACCAGGTATCTTATGATTACGCGCTTGATTATCTACAAGAAGTAATACTGGCGTTTAAGAAACAGGACCCAAGTTATGCCCGAAGTCAGCTTTACGCACTTGGGTCAATTTGCGCCTCATGTCACACGCAAGATACAAAACTAAGGACCCTTTTTTCAGGAACCAAGCGTAACCAGTTTAGCAGTGATATCGCATATGCCGAATTTAATTTTGTAACCCGTAACTATAGCGAAGCAATAAAGTTCTATGACAAACACCTGACATCCAATCAGAAAAAAACGGAGCTCGCTATCGCCCAACCACTACAACGAATTATTACAATTTATACGCAAATATATAATAAACCTGGCGAAGGCGCCAAACAATTAGAAAAATACCTTACATTAGAGAAACACACTCACACAACAAAAAGCCATCTGGCAAAATGGATAGCTGGCCTGAAAAACCTTGAGGCCCAGGGTGCAAAAGACGTAGGCAATACAAATTTTAGTACATTGGAAAAATACGTTAAGCAAAGTTTTGGGGATCTGGATAAACCACTAACCAGCATAATTTCAACACCGGAAGAAGAAATAGCGCTAGTTTGGTTGCGTGGTCGGCTCTATCAATATTTGAACAATAAACCTAAAGAGAGTGAAATACCCATCCTTATATTCTGGTTAGCAGTCAGCGACCGTTCAATTGGGTACAATTTTTATTTTTCCCTAGCAGACCTTTATCTTAAACAATGCATTATCAAACACCCAGACCACCCCTATGCTAAACGCTGTTTGGACGAATACAAGGAGTATGTCAGCTTTTCTCACACGGGTTCTTCGGGTACTTTTATTCCACCTAAATTGCAGCAAGAGTTGGATGAGTTAGAGCAGGTTCTACAGCCTAAAGTAAAATAGAAAACAGAGGCATCTATTGTTAGCCGGTCGTTTCAACTGTTGAACGAGCTTCTATTTTGGGAAAGGTAATAATAGTTCCCCGGCGTACTTTATTGAAATCAAGGTCCGGATTATATTGCCGTAAAAGCCAAATAGGTATTTTGTATTTTCGATTTGCTAGCACCCAAATAGATTGACCCCGTCTAAGTTTATATTTATCAGTGCCGTTAATTTGATACTGCTCAAAGAACTCACCTTGTAAGGTTCGATGATAGGCAACCCGTTCTTGTTCAAACTGCTCTGGCGTCACTCGGGAAAAATCCAGTTTTAACCGTCTGCCAACAACAACTGGCGTACCATAACGCATTGAATTTACCCTTCTCAAGCGACTCGCTCTTAATTGTAACCATTCGGCATAATGCCCTAATGTTTCAGCAGCTTGTATTTCAATCGTTTTGTTTTTAAATACAGAGTAATCGCTGGGATCCGCCAATAACTCGTCTTCAGAATCTGAAATTGCCGAACTACCAATTGACTCATTAGAATTATCAAGCACTACTTCATTTTCAATAGAACTCAACACTTGTTCACTTGCATCTGTTAGCACTGTTGCTGACGCTGTGTCACTAATATTTTCTAGCTGTAGCGGGGTTTGATCAGCAGTCGGCTCCAATACCGGAACTGTTTCCAGGTTCGCAATTTTATTTTCATCTTCTCCTGTCACAACTGAAGCAATTATCACATTTGTATTATTTGCTTCAGTGGAGTCTGCATCCTGGCTTTCACTCTGATTTGTTGTCTCGCTATTCAATGTTTCTGATATCGGAAACTCAACTTTCTTTATTTTTTGTTTTACATTTACAGCTTTGTCTTGAGTCGCAACAACTGCAATTTTTTCAACTGCTTGTATTTGTTGCTGGCTTGATTGCTGAATTGTAACGTCAGGCTTATGCGAAATAACTTGTTTTTTATCCACCCTTGCCAACTGTAGTTCCTTGGCTTGCGTTAAGGTCCGCTGAGTGTCGCTGGGCGCCTTCGCCAAAGTCAGATACTGTCCAGGATAAATACGGTTCTTATTACGAATGCGATTAAGTTTTTGTAATTCTTTGGATGTAATACCAAACCGTTTAGCAATACGATCAATATTATCACCCCGGCGGACTTTATATTTACCACTTTCCGGAATCGGTATCGGGCCAATATCTGGAGAACGATTTTCTGCAACGACAGTACGTCTTATAACCTGCCCTTTCCCTTTTTGCGGCAAGCGTAATGTTTTACCCGCACGAATGCTGTGACGATTACGAAGCCCATTTAACGCAACAATTTCGCTAACTCGAACACCATAGCGTGCAGCGATCACCGATAGCGTCTGCCCACGTCGAACCCGGTGAAATCGATCAGGCTTTTGTTTGTGAAAATGAAAGCTTGGATCAATAGACGCAATCGCGTTATTAGCGAATTCTTTTCCTTTAATATATTTGTTATCGATTTTAAGTTCATAATTTTTTGGAACATATTTATTGCCATTCCACACTGGCGAGCGTAACGCTGGATTCGACAACTTCAATTCAGCGCTGGATAAACCCAGCGCTTTGCCGATCCCTGTTATAGTCATGTATGCAGGAATTTTTATAATTTCATAATCGAAAGGCGGTTTTAGAACAAGCTTCCCAAAATATTTTTCAGAATTTTTATCGATTTCCACTGCGGCGAGAAACGCGACGTAAAAATTTCGCGAGGCAAATTTAAAAGTACGACTGCTGTATTTACGCAATATCGGCACAATATCTGTGGTACCGATCACCCGTGATGCGCGACGCATGCCTGCTGAACCGTGATTATAGGAAATAAGCGCGAGTGGCCAGGTGCCGGTCACTTTAAAATTATAATCGAGCAATCTAGCAGCGGCGACGGTCGCCTTCAACGGATCCATACGTTCGTCAACAACATGATCAACACGCATAAATCGCCGACCTGTCGAGCGCATAAACTGCCACATCCCGGCAGCGCCTACTTTCGAATAGGCCTTATGATTAAAAGAAGATTCCACATGAGGTAGCGCTGAAATTTCCCTAGGCAAATCCATTTTATCCAATACTTCCAGAATATAAGGTTTCCACATACCGGATCGAATCAGGCCTTCTCTAAATTTATCCGATTGTCCTCGCTGAAACCGAGTTTGGTTAATCGCTCTTCGCAAGGTTTTCTTACTGACACCTTTGGGCCATAACGCCAATATACGACTTTCTTCTCTATTTAAGTTTCGATAGTTACCTTTGGCCAGTTTCTTTAATATTGCTTTGTATTTTTTCTTTACCCGTTTTACATAGCGTTGTCTCGTTTTTCTGCTGGCATTGGCAGGTAAGTTAATTTTTTCATAAACAACGCTGAGATTTCTATCATCATGAATATAACCTTGGTCAGTGTTGATTTCGGTATACACACGCTTCCAAAAATTGACATCGGGTTCGAGTTGGGCAGGCCGAGGAAATGCGTCATTGGCCACACCGGCCATCGGCATCAACAAAAGCAAAAACACAATTAAACCCGGGGCTGAACAACACATGAATTTGGCCACTTGTTTATAGTGGTTATTAATCAAAGAAAGATTTGCCAGTAATTTGGAAAGGATTTTGATCACAATAGTTGCATATTTTGGGTATATCGTTTCTATTATTGTAGCCTAACTTATTAATTACTAAAGTATTATCGGTTCGTTGTAACTATTATCCAGTCTTCATTGGTGTATTTCAAGTTTAAATTCTTAAAAATAGGTGGATGTAATACTAAGTGTATACTTAGCAAACTCAAATGCCTGCGTTTATTCATCGGTCGTATTAAGATATACCTCAATAGCGGGTATTAGTTTTTCAAGTAAACGCTTAACCGCCTTTTCCTTGCCTTGATAAGCGGTAGTATTCCATTTTTCCCAACTGCTGTCTTTTACCGACGAAATCACGCGATATTGTTCACGCAAAGGTAGAGTCCCACCACTAAGTTCCATCGTAACATGAAGCGTATACACCTGGTCATCAACATCGTGGTGGGTTTGTGTAAAAATGATAGTAATCGTAATATCCGCTGGCTTGGAAGAATTTCCACCCACAGCTGATTTGAATACGCTCAAGCGAACAAGTTCCTTGCGTAAGGCCACCAGGAAAGCGCGTTGGTTTCTAATATGGAAGCGTAGATAGGGGTCGGGACCAGTCGAGATGGGGGGATTAATTTCACCCTCTGATATGTCAGTACGACCCTCACTAGAAGCAAGCTGAACTTTTGCAGTTTTCGAACTCGTTACATTTACGGCGCCCGTGTACTGGACATTGTGTAATGGGATCGGCGACACACACCCGGACAACACAATAATTGTTGTAATCGATACTATAAATAATATATAGCGTTGTGAAATCTTCATTGAAATCATCTCAGTACAAATAGCAGCTAACCCAGCGCGATTTACCCAGGTTTCGTTTAGCTGGGTATCTTTTTTTGCAATCGTCCATTATTTTTCCACAGCGTGGATGAAAATGGCATCCCGCAGGCGGATTAACAGGCGAAGGTAACTCACCTTTCAATCGAATAACTTCTCTATCCGTTTTTTTATCGATCTTAGGAACCGCGCTGAGTAAAGCTTGTGTATAGGGGTGTTTTGGGGTTTTCAATATTTCATCGACACTACCCTGTTCAACAATCCTGCCGAGATACATGACTGCAACTTCATCGGCCAGGTATTCCACTACCGAAATATTATGTGTAATAAAAAGATAGGCCAAACCCATCTCATTCTGTAGTTTCTTTAATAGATTAAGAATTTGTGCCTGCACCGATACATCCAGTGCACTGGTTGGTTCATCACAGACAATCAGTTTTGGATCTACCGCCAATGCGCGGGCAACACAAATTCGTTGCCTTTGTCCGCCAGAAAATTCGTGCGGGTAACGATTTTTCACTTCTACCGGCAATCCCACCTGGTTTAGCAATTCATCTATACATTCTTCACGCTCTTTCACACCGGTCTTGATCTTTTGCGCGATCATGCCTTCTGAGATAATATCACGCACCTTCATTCGCGGATTCATAGAGGAAAATGGATCCTGAAAAATAATTTGTACATCGCCACGGTAGTTTTTCAGCGCAACAGAAGACAGTGTGCTTACGTCCTGATTATTAAACGTGACGCTGCCCGAAGTGAGTTTCTGCAGTTGTAAAATACCTTTAGCCACCGTTGTTTTACCGCAACCGGATTCTCCTACCAGTGCGATAGTCTGTCCGGTTTTCAAATCAAGCGAAACACCATCAACCGCTTTGACCCAGCCAACCCGTTTTTTTAAGAACCCTGATTGTACCGCAAAATGAACCGTTAATTCCCTGGCAGTGAGCAGATTAGCTTGTATTGTCTCGTTGGCAATTTTTTTCGGCGTTTGTTTATGGTCATCGGTATTAATAAGCTCTTCAGTAATGGCTTTTTTTTCCGCGTATTTTTTGTCCTCCAAATGACAACGCACACGTCTGTCATCAAATTCAATCCAATCTGGTACAAATTCTTTGCAAACATCAATGACGAATTCACAGCGCGGCTCGAAACGGCATCCTTGAAACTCTTGCGATAACACTGGTACCGAACCACGAATAACGGCTAAAGGCTGATCCCTTTTTCCCATGGTGGGGAGTGACTCAAACAATTTTTTGGTGTAAGGATGTTTGGGTTTAGCGAAAAATGCTTTGCGAGGCGCCACCTCAACAATTTGGCCTGCGTACATGACGGCAACACGATCAACCATTTCTGAGACTATGCCTAAATCATGCGTAATCAATAAAATCGCCATGCCTGTTTTTTTCTGAATATCTTCCAGTAACGTCAATACTTGTGCCTGGATAGTGACATCCAATGCCGTCGTCGGTTCATCAGCAATTAATAATTCCGGATCACCCGCCAAGGCAATCGCAATCATAATGCGTTGTTTCATGCCGCCAGACAGCTGATGGGGATATTCGTTATAGCGTCGGCCTGGATCAGGAATACCGACAGCATCAAGCAATTCCAATACTCGTGTTTTTGCAACACTGCCCTTTAGGCCTTTATGTAACATAACACTTTCGTGAATCTGCTCGCCAACGGTCAATACCGGGTTTAGACTGGTCATGGGTTCCTGAAAAATCATGGCTATGCGACCACCGCGAATTTTTCGCATAGACGTTTCGGGTGTGGAAAGCAGCTCTGTGCCATTTAATTTGATTGATCCCGAAACAACGCGCCCAGCAGGCTGCGGGACTAGTCGCATAACAGATAACGCGGTCATTGATTTGCCGCAACCGGACTCACCTAATAATGCGAAAGTTTCTCCTTTTTTGATTGAGAAGCTAACTCCATCGACCGCACGTACTGTTTTTTTACCTTGCTGGAACCAGGTTTTCAGGTCGGTGACTTTGAGTAGTATGTTATTCATTAGCATTATTTATATGAGACGTAGTTAGCAACAAAAGTTAATAACAATAGTTAGCGACAAGTGCTATTCGACAAACAATGAGGCATGTAACAAATCTTTAGTGTAACCCTGTTGCGGATTGATAAAAAGTTGTTCTGTGTCACCTTGCTCTACGATTTGCCCATCTTTCATAACAATAATACGATGCGCCACGGCGCGGATGACTTTGAGGTCATGGGTAATAAATAAATAGCTTATATTATGTTTTTCCTGTAAATCCCTGAGTATTTCCAGCACTTGTTTTTGAACGGACACATCAAGTGCACTAGTGGGTTCATCCAGCAGGATCAATTTTGGTTCAAGTACGATTACGCGCGCGATGGCAATACGTTGGCGTTGCCCACCGGAAAATTCGTGTGGGTAACGCCAAAGCATATCCTCTTCGAGACCCACTTCCTGCATGGCCTTAACGACCTTCTCATGGCGTTGTTGTTCGTTAAGATGAGGTGCATGAATTTCCAAGCCTTCTGCCACGATTTGTTCGATAATCATACGAGGCGACAACGATGAGAATGGATCCTGAAACACCACCTGAAAATTTGAACGCAAAGGTCGAATTTCACGCAGGCTGAGTTGATCAAGGCGTTTTCCGTCAAAGTCAATTTGACCTTCACAATTTTGCAGTCTGAGTAAACACATACCCAGTGTTGATTTTCCAGAGCCTGATTCCCCTACGATGCCAATTGTCTCGCCGTGTTGCAAATCGAGGCTAATATCATCGACCGCTTTTATTTCGCCGATCGTTTTACGGAAAAATCCCCCTTTAATTGGGAAGTAGCAACGAATGTTATCGGCCTTTAATAAGGAGGTCTGGTTTTTTACGTCCAATGATCCGGAAATCATTTTTTTAGGCTGGCTATTAAGCAGGTGAATCGTATAAGGATGTTTGGGCTCACTAAACAGGGATTTCATTTCTCCCTGCTCCACCAGCTCGCCTTTTTGCATAACACAAACTCGCTCGGCAAAACGCCGCACCATGTTCAGATCATGCGTGATCATAAGCACGCCCATAGAGAAATCCCTTTGCAAATCTTCCAACAGGTTTAATATTTGCAACTGCACGGTGACATCAAGCGCAGTCGTCGGTTCATCGGCAATCAATAATTTTGGACTACAGGCCAATGCCATGGCGATCATGACGCGTTGACGCTGTCCACCGGACATCATGTGTGGAAACGCGTCGATACGTTTATTGGGTTCAGGAATACCAGTGAGATCGAGCAATTCAATTGCACGTTTGCGGGCGATTTCTTTTGAAAGCTTTTCATGAAGCACCAAAGGTTCTATCAATTGTTTGCCAATAGGATAAACCGGGTTCAAAGACGTCATCGGCTCCTGGAATATCATGGCAATCTCTTTACCACGTATATTACACATTTGGTTTTCGTCATATTTAAGCAGATTTTGGCCGTTAAATTCGATTTTACCTTCCGGGTATGAGACTTGTGAACGATCATGTAGCTGAAGAATGGACAAGGCAGTAACAGATTTTCCAGAGCCTGATTCACCCACAAGCGCGAGTCTTTCTCCTGCTCGCATTGCAAAGCTTACGCGCGAGACAACCTGGGTCTTCTCCTCGTATTTCCCAAACGTAACAGATAAATTATCAACTACCAGCAAACTCACCAAAAACCACTCCTAAAAAAACAACCTAATCATGGTATTCTCTGTGCTCCAAAAATTTCATTTTTTCCTTTTTTTCCAGCTCTATCACTATCCTCGTCGTGTATCCATCGCTTCGCGCAAGGCCTCGCCAATAAAAATCAGCAACATCAAGGTCCCTACTAATACAAAAAATGTTGTCAATGATAACCACCAGGCATCTATATTCTCTTTGCCCTGCGCGAGTAATTCACCCAAACTTGGCGTTGAGGGCGGCACACCTAAACCGAGAAAGTCCAGGCTGGTCAGTGCAAGAATAGCCCCGCTAATACGGAATGGTAAAAAAGTGATAACGGGTGTTAACCCGTTGGGTAATAAATGCCGAAACATTATAGAACGATTAGTCGCGCCCAATGCACGTGCAGCCTTTACATAGTCCATATTTCGACCACGCAGAAATTCCGCACGCACATAATCAGACAGCCCCATCCAGCCAAAAGCAGACAGCAGTATAATCAACAAGAAGACACTCTGATTAAATATCGAGGAAAAGATAATCAGGATATAGAGTTCAGGCATGGAAGACCACACTTCAATAATACGTTGAGAAAATAAATCAAAGCGACCGCCTATATAACCTTGCAGTGACCCTGCCAGTATCCCGATTAAAGTGCCGATGACAGTCAATACCAGCGCAAACACCACAGATAACCGAAAACCATAAATTAACCTTGCAAGTACATCTCGCCCACGATCATCGGTCCCCAGTAAATTCTGCTCTGATGGCGAGGCCGGATTAGGTTGTTCATTAAAATAGCTGATGCTATCGTAACTATACGGGTTGGGTGCATAAATGGCCCAATTACCATTGTTGGTTATTTTTTCTTTGATAAATTCGTCATTGTAGTCCGCCTCGGTTTCAAAATCCCCACCAAACTCAGTCTCGGCATACGTTTTTAAAACTGGAAAATAATAGGTATTGTGATAACTGATTATGATCGGCTTGTCATTGCTGAACACTTCTGCAACCAAGCTAAGTACAAACAGGACACTGAAAATCCATAGACTGTAATATCCTCGCTTGTTGGACTTAAAACGCTTCCAGCTACGGCTGTAAGGCGATTGTTTGTGATTTACCGCTATTCCGTTCATTGTGACACTGAATCAAACTGTATACGCGGATCTATCAGGACATAACTCAAGTCAGACATCAGTTTTGCAATCAAACCAATGATGGTATAAAAATAAAGTGAACCAAAAACAACCGGATAATCTCTTTTGAGTATCGATTCATACGACAATAAACCGAGACCATCGAGAGAGAAGATGGTTTCTATTAACAGGCTGCCCGAGAAAAATGCAAAAATAAACGCCGCCGGAAATCCCGTTATTAGCGGAATCATCGCATTTCGGAAAATATGTTTATAAAGTACGTGGTTTTCCTTGAGTCCCTTTGCGCGCGCGGTCAACACGTATTGTTTGCGAATTTCTTCAAGAAAACTGTTTTTTGTTAACATGGTCATGATCGCAAAACTACCCACCACCGAAGCAATAATGGGCAGAGTCATGTGCCAAAGATAGTCGGTAATCTTGCTAAACCATGATAATTCCGACCAATTATCAGAGACAATCCCTCTTAACGGAAACACATCCCAAAAACTACCACCGCCAAATAACACCAATAGCAGCAGACCCAAAACGAAGCCCGGAATAGCGTAGCCGATAAGAATAATAGTGCTAGTAATAACATCAAAGCTTGATCCATCACGCACTGCTTTTGCAATGCCAAGTGGGATACAAGTCAAATAAACAATAAAAAAAGTCCAGACACCAAGGCTTATCGAAACGGGTAACTTTGAAATAATTAACTCGGTGACTGATTTATTATAAAAGTAACTATCCCCCAGGTCGAAAACCATGAAGTTACCAATCATCTCTATAAAACGAATATGGGCAGGTTTATCGAAACCGTAAAGCGCCTTGAGTTCAGCGATACGCTCAGAATCGAGACCGGCATCGCCACGATATAAACTGACTTTACCCCCCGCTGCCTCGCCGCCAGTACCGCTACCTTGCAATTGATGAATCAGCTGTTCGACTGGGCCACCCGGCACCAATTGGATAATCAGAAAGGTAATCAACATAACACCAAACAAGGTTGGTATCATAAGCAGTAGGCGTTTTAGAATATATATTGCCATTAATAATGCTTCTTAGTTGAAAATAGTAAGTCGGAATCTATCCGGTTACTGGGATTATAAGCTCCACCACGTACTTATCATCCATGTGTCAGCACTAAAATATTTTGGCAGGTTTTTCGGGTACGCAAATTTTTTCCAATACGCAATACGGTGCTTACCAATAAACCAGTTTGGTACCTGATAATTACCATGCAGCAAAACCCGATCCAGCGCGTGTACGGCCGTGACGAGTTGTTTGCGATCTTTGGCATAAATAGCTTTCTCGATCAACGCATCGACAATGGGGTCCTTAACTCCTATGGCATTATTCGAACCTTCCTGATCAGCTGTAGATGAATGCCAATAATTAAGCAGTTCATTACCTGGCGATTGTGATTGCGGAAAATTCGCAACAATCATATCGTAGTCGAAGGTATCAGAACGACGTTGATAAAGCGAGACATCAACTGTGCGGTAAGTCAGTGTGATGCCCAGTTTTTCCAGGTTACGCGCAAACGGCGCCAGAATACGTTCAAAACCTTTTTGAGTCAGTATCATTTCAAATGACAACGGCTCACCTTTGCTATTTATTAACTCGCCGTCTTTTATTTTCCAACCTGCCGCATCAAGCAATTTTTTCGCTTCACGCAAGTTCTTGCGTAATGAGCCCGGCTTTTTGGTAGATGGTGGATTCCAAACTTTAGTAAAAACTTCCTTAGGTAATTTATCTTTAAACTCGTTTAACAAAGCCAACTCATCGCCTACGGGTAAAGCACGTGGTGCGGCCAATTCGGAGTTACTGAAATAACTGTAACAACGCTCGTATTGATTATAAAATAATTTTTCGTTTGACCACTCAAAATCAAATGCCAGAGTAATGGCACGGCGTACGCGCTGGTCTTTAAAAATGTCTTTGCGCGTATTGAAAATAAACCCCTGCATACCCGCATTATTGCTATGATTTATTTCTTCCACCGCTATTTCACCGGATGTGAACTTCGGCCCTTTATAATCGCGCGCCCATTTTTTTGAATTAAACTCCCATATCCAATCAAACTCACCCGCCTTGAAAGCTTCAAGCATGACAGTAAAATCCTTGTAATACTTGAATGTAATTTTCTCAAAATTAAACATACCTTTACGGGTATTTTTATCTTTAGCCCAATAGTTTGGATTACGTACGTAAATAACATTTTTACCCAAATCATATTTTTTTAATATGTAGGGACCTGTCCCTATCGGTGGCGTATCACTTACCTTGTCAAAAGATTTATTACCTATCCATTTTTTCGCAAATACGGGCATTTGAGCAGCTATCATATGCAATTCAGGATTAACCCTGATGAACTCAAAGCGCACGGTGAGTTTGTCAATCACGACCGCTTTTTTGATATCAGCCCAGAAAAAACCAAAACGCGGATGCGCCTTGTCACTTTTTAATGTATCGAAAGTAAATTTCACATCGTCGGCTGTTACCGGATTGCCGTCTGAAAACCGAGCTTTGGGATTTAGCTTAAAGGTCACCGAGAGTTTGTCCTTGGCCAGTTCTATATCGTTGGCAATATGCGCATAGACACTGAATGGTTCATCCTGACTTTGAACCATCAAGGGTTCGAGTATGAGGTCTGTAATGCCGGCAGCGGAAATACCCTTAAGTAAATAGGGATTCAAGCTGTCAAAATTGCCGAATGCGGAAAGTACCAGCTTGCCTTTTTTTACGGCACTGGGGTTAACATAATCAAAGTGATCAAAATCTGGCTTGTACTTAGGTGTGTAGCCCATTCCCAAAGCGGGAGCAGCAACACCCTGAGAACAAAAATTGAACAATACTACAAGCAATGTGACGAAGTAAGTGAATCGTGTATTTAGTATAATCTGCATCTAGTTATTTAACGACCGCCATTTATAAATTGTTATTAATAAGTGAGTCCAGAACTGAGTCAAGAACACTGTGTTATTTAAATATTAGTACTTTGTATATCAATACTTTCACATCGGATCGAATTGATTGTATCATCACTGATAATTTGGGTGTCAACCATTTGATTCAACACAAAATTGAACTGCACCACTTAATTATCTCGCTTCTTGATCTGAATAGATCTGTAAACTAAAGCTAGGAGAGCAACATGGGTTTTCTGCAAGGCAAACGCGCACTAATTGTTGGATTGGCGGGTAACCGTTCTATTGCATGGGGAATTGCACAAGCCATGCACCGCGAAGGGGCTGAACTGGCTTTCACTTATCAAAATGACAAATTAAAAAACCGGGTTGAAAAATTAGCTGCAGAATGTAATTCAACCATCACCTGCCCTTGTGACGTCAGTAGCGATAAAGAAATTAACGCTGTATTTACGCATTTGAAAAATTCCTGGGATTCTCTGGATATAATTATACATTCGGTTGCGTTCGCACCACGTGAAGAACTTGAAGGTGATTACGTCGAAAAAGTCACACGAGAAGGTTTTAAATTAGCACATGAAATCAGTTCCTACAGTTTTACTGCATTGGCAAAAGCTGGCCGCGATATGATGCAGGGCCGTAATGGTGCGCTATTGACGCTAAGCTACCTCGGCGCGATGCGCGTCGCACCTAACTATAATGTCATGGGTTTGGCCAAAGCCAGCCTGGAAGCCAATGTGCGTTATATGGCAGCCAGCCTCGGCCCAGAAGGCATTCGCGTCAATGGCATCTCCGCAGGGCCGATTAAAACCCTGGCTGCGGCAGGTATACGAAATTTTAAGAAGTTACTCAGTCACGGCGAAAAACTCTCACCACTAAAACGTAATGTTAATATCGAAGAAGTAGGTAACGCAGCCGCATTTATGTGTTCAGATCTAGCTTCAGGAATAACCGGTGAAATTACTTACGTGGATGCAGGATATAATATTACGACTGTGTCGCTCGAAGAATAAACATGACTGCACGCACAAGCGCGCACCCTTACTGCTCTATGTTTTCTGCAAATATCTGTACACTGGCATTTTGTTTCAAGCTAGCTAGGAAGTTGTCAAATTCTTTATTAGAGTAAACGGTTGTGAGTTCCTTGGACAATCGATCTCTTTCTGCCTTTTCTACTTTTGAAGCATCCGGCGTTTTGGTAGCAAAAAACTGGTATATGACATAGTCGCCATTACGCACTTTCAAACCATCAGTGACAACTGCGTTATCTTTTGGTTTGTTTAGTTTGAAAATAGTTTCGACTACTAACCGATCCATATTCCCCTCTTGCCGTTTAATAAATTTTTTTTCTTGCCAGGCAATTCCCAGCGTTTTTATCTCTGTTGCAATGTCTCCACCGTCTTTTAAGAGTTTTACTATTTTCTCTCCTGACGCAACAGCCAGATCACTTGCAATATCTTTTTTGAGAACAAATTTTATGTCATCTTTGACAACAGCCAGTTCCTTTTGTTTTTGCTTCTGGTGTTCCTTTAGATGAATAACAACCAAGTGATTTGTACTCACCTCAATGGGTTCGCTGTTATAATTTTTCTTTAGCACTTCATTGCTAAATGCAATCTGCACCAATTTCTTATTGCTGGTGATATCTTTTTCACCCGGTCTACCATCTAATCCAGCCAATTTACTACTAACAGTATTACCAGAGTCATCAAATAATGCGGTGTTCTTTATTTCCAATTTCATTAATTCAGACACGGTATCCAGACTATCGGGCTGCTCATACGCCAGATTCGCCAGGGTTTCAGACTGGTCAAAAAATTGATCTTCTGCTTTTTGTTTGGTAAAGATTTCGATCAATTCATCACGCACCTGCTCAAATGGTTTATGCGAACCGGGCCGAATTTTTTCCAGTTTAATGATGTGGTATCCAAATGATGTTTTTACAGGATCACTGACATCACCTTCCTTCATTGCAAATGCGGTGGACTCAAATGCAGGGTCCATAATATTTTTGCCAAAATAACCCAAGTCACCGCCCTGTACCGATGAACCTGGGTCGTCAGACTCTTTCTTGGCTATTTCCGCGAAGGACTCACCACCTTCTATTCTTTCTTTCAGCTTATTGGCTTTTTCCAATATGCTGTTAACTTCTTTTTCATCATCCGGGTTTGTTATTTCTAATAGAATGTGGCTTGCTTTTCGTTCTTCGCCCACACCAAAACTGGATTTTTGTGATTCGTATACTTTTTTCAATTCGTCTTCTGTGTATTTTATTGTCGCTTGAATATCACTGATTTTCAATTCAACGTACGAAACACTTACTTTTTCTGGCGTGACAAATTGTTGCAAATTTTCTTTATAGTATTGTTCTATTTTCTCATCTTCAACGGTGATGTCTTTTTCAAATTTAGCGGCAGGAACAATGAGAGTAGCGACTTCCCTTTCCTGATTTTTAATACGAATATATCGATCAACATCGCTATTCGTCACCAGGGCTGTGCTTCTCATCCCCAAGTTCACCTGAGAAATAAGCGCATCGGATAACATGCTGGATTCGAAACCCGTGCTAGAAAATCCTGAGTTGCGCAAAATCCGTTCATAAGTCGGTTTTGAAAACCGACCATCTTGTTGAAACGCATCCATCAATTGGATTTGTGCGACCAATTGCTTATCACCAATACGAAAGCCGCTCTCATCAGCCGCGTTCAGTATTAATTCTCTTTCCACCAGACCATCGAGTATATTCTGTGGTTGAAGAATCGACTCCACCATTTCGGGGCTGGCATTCTCACCTAGCATGGATTGAATTCGACTACGCTGTTGTTGGTAAGTACGTTGATATTGCTGCAGTGTAATATCGTTGCCATTGACGATAGCCACGGCCGCTTCATTTGCATCTTGCGTATACGAGCTTATGCCCCACGGAATAAAAACCATAATAATGCCAGCGACAATAATGTAGCCTAGCCAACCTTTTGCATTTTCTCGAAAAAAATGTAGCATGTTCAGGAACCTATAGTTATTCGGGTACTTCAGTTGTAATCAATAAGATGCTATTCGAACTCGTGTGTTAGCTTCGGTTTAACTATGATTATATTATAGTTAAACCGAATCCTGAAAAAGAGTCCTGCAAAAAAAGGGTGCTTCCACTACGGTCGCACCCATTTATATATGGCGGAGCGGACGGGATTCGAACCCGCGACCCCCGGCGTGACAGGCCGGTATTCTAACCAGCTGAACTACCGCTCCTGGTATGTAACCATCTCTTAATAAAAAAATCTAACAAAAAAATGGTGGGTGCTGAGGGGATCGAACCCCCGACATCCGCCTTGTAAGGGCGACGCTCTCCCAGCTGAGCTAAGCACCCGTTCCGGACTCCCTGTCTGAAAACCTATCTCTGAAAACCCATTTGTAAACCTGTTTGTAAACCTGTTTGTAAACTAGGGAAATTGGCCGATTCAGGTTGGCCGGTCCGAGAAAGTGGGCTAGTTTAAGGCATCCTTGAACGCTTTGCCAGCCTTAAAAGTCGGGACTTTGGCCGCTTTTATCTGGATTGTCTCGCCAGTTTGGGGATTGCGCCCAGTACGTGCGGCTCGATCCCGGACAGAAAATGTACCAAATCCTACCAAAGTAACCTGATCACCCTCAGATAACGTTTGTGTCACCGCACTAATCATCGCATCCAGAGCACGGCCAGCGGCGGCTTTCGACACGTCAGATTCATCGGCAATTTGATCGATCAATTCAGTTTTATTCACTGAGGCTTCCTCTCTGGCATAGCATATGTTTGAAGATACTTTGTTTGAAGATATCGTTTGAAGATACTTTTTTTGTTCGTCTTATTGTAGACAAAATATTCGCAGACAAATAAAGACGCGCAAACCAAACTCGTTTGGTTTGAAAATTTTATTGGCAAGCGCGGAATCAGTTGTAGTTTTATATCGTGTTATACCAATAGTATCGAAGTCGTGTCAAGTATGCTTTGTTAATATCTCGTATTAAAAAATACGATGACATTCACCAAGGCAAATAAAATTATATTTTTAGAGCAATATGAGCATTTTTTATGCAAGCTTAAATCTCTATTAAAATAGGATCTACGCTAGCAAAAAACCCAACTGTCGAATAAACAGCTGGGCTTCGTTAGACGTTTGTACTAACAACAAATCGCAGTAACTAATGAGCTCGCACGCGCGCGCCCTTTTTAGATTTTCGTGTAGTTGAATGACTCACTTCGTTATTTTTGACTTCAACATCAACTAGCGGTTGAGGCGTTTTCGTTAACGCAAATTGCCATACCTCATCAATCCATTTCACCAATCTAATCTCAATTTTATCTTTGATATTAGCGGGAATGTCGGCCAGATCACGTTCATTCTCATTAGGAATGAGCACCGTTTTTATACCGCCACGGTGTGCCGCTAACAATTTCTCTTTTAAACCACCAATGGGAAGCACTTCACCTCGAAGTGTAATTTCCCCCGTCATGGCAACATCAGATTTCACCGCGATACCGGTTAATGCAGATATCAGCGCAGTACACATACCTATACCGGCACTCGGCCCATCCTTTGGTATCGCGCCTTCGGGTACATGAATATGGATATCCTTAGTTTCATAAAAATCCTGTTCTATGCCCAGCATACTCGAACGACTCCTAACAACACTCATCGCGGCCTGAATGGACTCTTTCATGACGTCACCTAACTGACCAGTCACGCTGTGCTTACCTTTACCGGATACGATAGCGGTTTCAATTGTTAATAATTCACCACCTGCCTCGGTCCATGCCAATCCGGTAACCTGACCAACCTGATCCGTTTCTTCTGCTCTTCCGTAACGGAAGCGACGAACACCTAGATATTTATCAAGATTCTTTGGATTAATTGTAATTTTCTTGTCTTTGCCATCCAGTAAAATTTCTTTCACCACTTTTCGGCATACTTTAGAAATCTCTCGTTCCAGATTTCTCACGCCTGCTTCGCGCGTGTAGTAGCGAATAACGTCCTTGATGGCCCCTTCGTTGATGTTAATTTCCGCTTTTTTCAGGCCATTATTTCGCAATTGTTTCGGCACCAGATAGCGCATGGCGATGTTCGTTTTTTCATCCTCGGTATAGCCAGGAATGCGAATTACTTCCATGCGATCCAACAATGCACTTGGAATATTTAATGTATTAGATGTCGCAATAAACATCACATCCGATAAATCATAATCAACTTCCATATAGTGGTCATTGAATGTGTTGTTCTGTTCCGGATCTAGCACTTCCAGGAGTGCAGATGCGGGATCCCCACGAAAGTCCTGCGCCATCTTGTCAATTTCATCAAGTAAAAATAATGGATTGCGCGCTTCCACCTTGGAAAGATTTTGTATGATTTTGCCTGGCATCGCACCGATATAGGTACGTCGATGACCGCGAATTTCCGCTTCGTCGCGTACACCACCTAAGGACATGCGGGTAAATTTACGGTTTGTCGCTCGTGCTATGGATTTACCTAACGATGTTTTACCCACGCCAGGTGGACCAACAAGACACAGCACCGGACCTTTTAGTTTTTTAACGCGTTGCTGAACAGCAAGGTATTCAAGTATTCGCTCTTTAACTTTTTCAAGACCGTAATGATCAGCTTCAAGCACTTCTTCAGCCGCGGTCAAATCATTACTGACTTTAGTATGCTTTTTCCATGGCACATTAACTAACCAGTCAATATAGTTTCGAACTACGGTCGCCTCAGCAGACATTGGCGACATCATTTTTAATTTATTTAATTCACTAGTGGCTTTTTCCTTCGCCTCTTTTGACATGCCGGCTTTTTCAATCTTGTTAGCCAGATCATCCAGTTCATTGTGCGATTCATCCATATCCCCCAATTCTTTTTGGATAGCCTTCATTTGTTCATTGAGATAATACTCGCGTTGACTCTTTTCCATTTGTTTTTTAACGCGGCCACGAATACGTTTCTCTACTTGCAATAAATCGATTTCTGACTCCATCAATACAACGAGATATTCGAGTCGATCACGAGGGTGTTCTATTTCTAGAATTTTTTGTTTCTCTTCAACTTTCAGTGACATATGCGCAGCGACAGTGTCTGCTAATCGACCAGGATCTTCTATGTTCGCCAGCGATGATAAAATTTCCGGTGGCACTTTTTTGTTTAATTTAACATATTGATCAAACTGCGCGAGTACCGAACGCAACAATACTTCAGATTCGCGTTCTTCTAATTGTATAGGATCAAAGGTCGAAACCTGAGCATTAAAATACTTATCCGTATCCAGTACGCTAATAATACGTGCGCGCTCGCTACCTTCGACCAGGACTTTAATCGTATCGTCAGGTAGCTTCAGCAATTGCAAAATATTTGCAAGTGTGCCAATTTCATAAACATCTTCCACATTCGGGTCATCCTGCACTGCACTCTTTTGTGCACATAACAATATTTGTTTGTTATTGTCCATCGCGGCTTCAAGTGCACGAATAGATTTATCTCTGCCAACAAACAACGGAATAACCATGTGTGGATAAACGACGACGTCCCGCAGTGGCAATACCGGTACAACGCTTGACTTTTCTTTTACTTCTGGTGTCATTATTTATGCTCCGATCGTTAAACTCGCGAACTGATGAGGTGCAAATATCTGTGAAAAAACACCACCAATCATAGAATGTAACGGCTCTCGATCATTTTCCATTAGAATGGTTTACTTTAATTTTCAATACTTTTCAAACTTTATACTAAATTTAATGAATATGCTTAACATGAGGATAACCAAGCAGAAATTCAAGACCATTTTAAACCTATTCTAAAAATAGACAAATCCATTTGTCCATTAAATGACATCTGATGAAGAAGTATATAACGTGTGGCCAAAGTACGCTCATAACATCACCACAAACTGTTAGAAGTAGCTAATGACTTTTCATTTCTATGAAGTATGAACTATGAGGTATAAACCGCAGATAAAAAAAGGGCATATTTTGAGACGTGTTGGCACCCGAAAAATCGGGTGCCCGATAGTTATTCTGCTGCCGATCTCTTAGATTCGTTGCCTTCGTAAATCATTAATGGTCGAGATTTACCACCGATCGAATCTTCGTCAACAATGACCTTGCTAACATTATCCAAAGAAGGAAGCTCATACATGGTTTCCAGCAGCGCTTGCTCCATGATGGAACGTAATCCACGTGCGCCGGTTTTTCTATCCATCGCTTTTTGCGCAACAGCATTTAATGCTTCATCCCGGAAAGTCAGTTCACAACCTTCCATTTCGAACAATTTGGCGTATTGCTTGGTAATCGCATTCTTCGGTTCGGTCAGAATACGTACTAATGCACTTTCATCCAGTTCTTCAAGGGTCGCCATAACGGGCAAACGGCCAACAAATTCGGGTATCAGCCCGTATTTAATGAGATCTTCTGGTTCAATACCATTCAATACTTCACCGATCTTTTTCTGCTCATTCTTACCTCTAACCTCTGCAGAAAAACCGATACCACTTTTCTCTGATCGATCACGAATAATTCGATCCAGACCGTCAAATGCACCACCACAAACAAACAGGATATTCGCAGTATTGACTTGTAAAAATTCCTGTTGCGGGTGTTTACGGCCACCTTGAGGGGGCACGGACGCGATAGTACCTTCTATCAGCTTTAATAGTGCCTGTTGTACACCTTCGCCGGACACATCACGGGTGATAGAGGGGTTATCCGACTTTCTTGATATTTTGTCTATTTCATCAATGTATACGATACCCGTTTGTGCTTTTTCAACATCGTAGTCACATTTTTGCAGTAATTTTTGAATTATGTTTTCAACGTCTTCGCCCACATAACCTGCTTCAGTGAGCGTTGTTGCATCAGCGATGGTAAAGGGGACATTTAACAACCGCGCCAGAGTTTCAGCCAACAGTGTTTTACCACTGCCGGTCGGGCCAATGAGAAGTATATTACTTTTAGACAGCTCAACTTCATCCTTTCGGCCAGAGGCATTCATTCGTTTGTAATGATTGTATACCGCAACCGCCAATACTTTTTTCGCTCGCGTCTGTCCGATCACATACTGATCAAGAATTGCATTAATTTCTTCAGGATTCGGTAGTTTACTACCCGTTAATCGAGTGGATTTTTCCTGAACCTCTTCACGAATAATATCGTTACACAGCTCAACACATTCATCACAGACAAATACGGAAGGCCCTGCAATAAGCTTACGAACTTCATGCTGGCTCTTGCCACAAAATGAACAATACAGCAACTTATCGCCGTCATCGCCTTTGGTTGTTTTGTCGTCACTCATCTGATGCCACCTGTTTGAAACTAAAATACATATTTTAACTTTAACTATTTACAATATAATACAGTGTTTATGTGCTAACTGTTGTACGCTAAATGCGTGTGCCACTGTGCCACACGCTGGGTTTCAATTTGTTGTTTTGCTATTTTTTCAACTCACGTTGCTCTAGCAACGAATCTATTATCCCGTAGTCCACCGCTTCCTGGGCACTCATGAACCGGTCTCTATCCGTGTCTTCCTGAATTTTATCCAAAGGTTGATCTGTGTGTTTGGACAATATGGCGTTTAATCTCTCTCGAATCAATAATATTTCTTTCGCATGAATTTCGATATCGGATGCTTGACCCTGAACGCCGCCCAAGGGTTGATGAATCATAACTCGAGCATGTGGTAAACAAAAACGTTTGCCCGCTGCACCACCCGTTAACAGCAACGCACCCATACTTGCGGCCTGGCCAAGACACATCGTGCTGACATCAGATTTGATAAACTGCATAGTGTCATAAACCGCCAGGCCTGCGCTAACCGATCCACCAGGCGAGTTGATATAGAAATGTATATCTTTATCGGGGTTCTCGGATTCCAGAAACAATAGCTGCGCGACCACAACATTCGCAACATTGTCATCAACAGGACCCACTAGGAAAATCACACGTTCTTTTAGTAACCTTGAATAAATATCATAAGCCCGCTCGCCCCTGGAAGACTGCTCAACCACCATCGGAACGAGATTGAGACCTGTAATCTGTTCTGTACCCATGCTCTTGATATCGGACATTAAACGCCTTCCTTTATATCTTTTGTTTATCTTTTTGCCTATGTTTTGCTTACATTTAAATGTTTATCTGTGGCCCACCCAAAACCAGGCTATGCCTCAACCATAACTCGACCAAAAAAATTCAAATGCGGCCTAAACATGCTTTGCAGAAAGTTTATTGATTTCGAGTGTTTATTGATTTCGAAAGTTTATTGATTTCAATGTTTTCAGTAATTATTCTAAGGTATTTTGCCTTCGCCCTTCGCTTCTTCGTTGTCAGGCAACAGTCTGCCCCGGTTTCATAAGTGCGTCAAATGTTGTTTTGACATCCTTTAATGTCAGCTGCGCAGTAATCCACTCAACCGTTTCGTTCTCCAAGGCAATCGACTCAACCTCCGCCAGTCGCGTGTTATCACTGTAGTAATACTGAACAACCTCTTGTGG
>VAPL010095651.1_pt1 | contig 27182 bp, 41 predicted proteins | sample 3395061 | NCBI WGS metagenome assembly VAPL01 (sample SAMN08290444, study PRJNA428436) | hydrothermal vent metagenome | isolation source: Deep-sea hydrothermal vent chimney 2 | place: Pacific Ocean: Juan De Fuca Ridge | depth 2182 m m | reverse complement strand
TTTTGCCTGGAATCAGACCTACCAACCAGTGCTGCAACTTACAATGTCGACATCGCGATGGACTCAGCAACACAATATAATATGTGGCTGTGTTTTGAAGTGACAGGGTGTCCGAAGCAAGCTTATGATGCAATAGTTCAAAGTTTAAGTATTGCTAACGTGTCAGCAGGTACACCATTTAGTGATTCAATAACACCCGTGGACGACGACTGTTTAATTGTTGATATGTGGACAACTAGTCATAGCGCACAACCAACTTATACAACTAGTCAAACCTTTTTAGCGCAAGCAAGAAATACTAATGGTGCTTTTATTGCGAGTCAATTTACCCAGGTGGGTGCAGCAGCATCAAAAACAATGACAGAAGAAAGCTCAACGCTGATGCAGCGTAGAGCGTGGAATTTAATTAGCTTTTCAGGTGTTGCTCCTGGAGGCAGTACATTTAGTAAAACTATAGTTGGGACTATAACAACTAGTGGAATAATAGTAAAGGAGCTACAGCGTACTATATCAGGCAGCACTACAGTTTCTAGTGTTGTATCTAAGAGTACTGCAAGGGGTCTATTTGGAAGCATAACCGGAGGTAGCCTAATATCTAAGAACACTAGTAAATCATTTGTTGGAAGTATAACTTCTTCTAGTACACTTGAAACAGCTAGCGTATTTCTTTTAACTATATTAGGTAGTATAAACCCTGTAGGGAATATATCTAAGATGACTTTAAAGGTTGTAACTGGAACTATTACAATGTCAAGTACCATTAATAAATTAATTTTAAAATCTCTCAAAGGTTCTATAGCAGTTTCTGCTTTATTAATTAGACGAACCTTTAGGGTACTAACTGGTAGTATTACTACTACAGGTGGATTAAGTACAATCTTAAAAGCACTTAAAGCTATTACAGGAACAATAACAAGTGTTGGTACAGTAGCTGGAGTAATACTTGTGACTGGTATTGCTATAGTTAGACGTGTAAGGCATGGTATACAACTACTACTAGGAACTAATAAAAGGTAAACATTATGGCAATGTCAGATGAAGAACGTAAGAAACGTATAGCTGAATTAAAAAAACAAATAGCTAATAATAAAAAGAGAGAAGGTAAGGATACGCGAAGTTTGAAGTCTCTCATAGGAACCACACCTAAGAAAGCAGTAGTAAAAAAGAAGAAAGCAGTGAAGAAAAAGAGAACTGCTGAAGATATGGTAGATGAATTAAAGAAGAACAGGGGAAGAATCCCTAAAAAGAATAAGTAATTAACAAGCTAACAAAGCTCCGGAGAATATAAATGACTGACCAAGTCCCAACAGCAACACCATTTAGTACACCAGAAGTAACTACAGTAGTACCAACTACTCCAGAAGTTGCTGCTATAGATTTAATTGGTGATGACAAAAAGTACAAAACAGAGCAAGCAGCTTTGGAATCTATTCCTTTTGCTCAAGCTCATATTAAAAATCTGGAAGCACAACTTGCAGATTTTAAAGCCAAGGAAGAAAATAATAAAACAATGGATGACTACCTTGCTGAAATAAAAGAAGCAAGTAAGCCAACAGCTCCCGCAGTTCCAGAAGTCAGTGCTCCACAAGAGATTGATTATGACAAGTTAGGTGGTTTGGTAGATGCTAAGATTGAGGGTGTACGCAAACAGGAAGTATTTGATAGCAACATCTTAAGTGTTGTTAATAAACTTACTGAACAATGTGGCTCTCGTGAAGAAGCAGATAAAGTCTACAAGATTAAAGCGAGTGAATTAGCTTTAAGTATTGCAGACATGAATAAGATGGCAGGAGATAGGCCAGACTTATTACTAAAGTTAATTAATGTTAATACTAAACTAGATAGTAATTCGTCTAACGGCGGATTAAACATTGATGCTTTAAACTTAGACAAACCTGCGGAGCCTCCTAGAAAATCTGTCATGTCTGGTGCTACCAGTAATGATATGATTAATGCTTGGAGAGCTTCTGCTCCGAAATAATTAATGTGAGGATTTAAAAATGACTACACAAAACACAGGGAATACTGCTGCATTTATTGAAGCTCAACAGTACTCCGATTTTATAATTACCAACCTGCATGATGGGATGTTGCCAGACCAGTTCTTTCGCAATGTATCTGACTTCCCTGCAGGTACTACTTTAAATATCAAAGTTGTTGGTGCTGCAACCATTCGTGATGTAACGGAAGGTCAACCTGCAATCTATGATAAGATTGATACAAGTACTGTTACACTTTCTATTACTGATTATATCGGTGATGGTTGGGCTGTGTCTGATGTGCTTCGTCAAGATGGTGCTCAAATTGAACAACTAATGGCTCAACGTGGTATTGAATCTACACGTGCTATCCAAGAACGATTTGAAACTAAGTTTCTAAGTGCTGCTAATGGTGCACAAACTAATGCTAATGCTAATAACATTAATGGTTTTGCACATCGTATTGTATCTGCTGCTACTAGTAACGTTGTTACATTAGACCACTTCGTTGATATGAAACTATCTATGGATAAAGCTAATGTTCCTGGAGCAGGTCGTATCTTCTTAGTTGACCCTGTAGTTGAAGCTACTTTAAATAAACTTGTTACTGCACAAGCTTTTACTAATAACCCAATGTTCGGTGGTGTCGTTAATGAAGGTTTTGCTCGTGAACATAAGTTTGTAGCTAACATTATGGGCTTTGATATCTTCACTTCTAACCGTTTATTCAAAGGTTCTGTTGATGACGGTACTACGACTTTAGCTACTGCTGTTGCTAACATTGGCATGTGTGTACTAGATGATAGTACTAAACCAATGATGGTTGCATGGAGACAACAACCTTCTGTTGAAGGTGAGCGTAACAAAGATTTAGCACAAGACGAATTCGTTACTCGTGCTCGATGGGGTGTTGGTGCTCAACGAACTGAAACTTTAGTTGTACTCGGTACATCTTCTGTAAACTACTAAGGAGTAATTGAAATGAGTTTTGAAATTGTAAATGGAGTTCGACAACATTACAATGCTCGGGATATCGAGGAAAGTCAAGTTGGTCAAACTAAAATGTACGGGCATGAGAAAGAGTTAGCTCTTACTTTTGCAGGTGACACTTACACTGATGTGTCTGAGGTTATTCCTATTGGTGCACGTATTATAAGTGTAACAATTGAAGTTAAAGAAGCATTTGTACTAGGTGGGACCACTCCAACTATTAACTTAGGTGGAACTGCAGGGACAGATAGTATATTTGAACTATCCGAAGCTAATGCTGAAGCTCTTGGTACTTATGTAGGTGTCTTAGCTGGTACTTATGCTGTACCACTAGCTGCTGCTTTAACTGCTACTGTAACTTTAGGTGGAACATCACCTACTATTACTTCTGCAGGTCAAGCAAAAGTAATCATCCGTTATATTGATGCATAAGGTATAACAATGTTATAAGGGAAGCAGCTCACACCACGCAATTGGAGCGGAAATGTTTAACTGCTTCCCTTAACTTTATGAGGAACTATAATGCCAATTGAGCATAAGAATATAACTAATGCTGACTTACATGAACCCTTAGATGTTAGCACTGCTGCTGTAGGTACTGTTTATATAGCAGATGGTGTAGGCTCTGGTAGTTGGGAAGTAGTTAACCCGCATGGTGGTTGGCGATACTCTAACATAGGTGTAGGAACTACTTACACAACCCCTACTGCTTACACATTAATGAATGTTGTAGGTGTAACTACACATTTATCTGAAGTTACTAATAACTCTTTAGGCAGACTTACGTATACTGGTACACCCAATAGACACATGAAGGTTATACTAGATGCATCCTTTAAGCATTCTACTGGGACAGGTACGGATGTATTTTTTGAAGTCTATAAAAATGGTGTGGCACAATCTGCTGAATCCGTTGTAACTGCTGATAGTGCTAACTATCAAAGAATTAATTTACATTGGGATGGGCAGTTTGTTACCAATGATTACATAGAAATATTTTTAAAAGCTTCTGCAGGTAATGTTATTATACATGAAGCTCATATGATTATGTCGGGATATCCAGGATAATGGGCACAATGACTTCTCTAAAGATGGTTCAAGATATCTTATCTGATTTAGATAGTGATGAAATTGCTAGTATATCAGATACTCTTGAAGCATTGCAAGTATCTCAGATACTAGAAACTACGTACTTTGAGATTATATCACAAAGAGATTGGCCACATCTAGGTAATGTCTTTCAATTAACTGCAGCAGGTAGTGCATCTAACCCTACAAGATTCCAAATAGCTCAAACTGTACAGAAGATTGAATGGATTAAATATGATGTTAAGTCATTAGGTGCAACTAGAAAAGCCTTTGCTGACATTAAATACATAACTCCATCACAGTTTATTGAGAGAACTAATAATTTAGATAGTACTCTGACTACAGTAGATACTGTCACAGCTAATGGTGGCATAGACTTACTTATACAGAATGATAAAGCTCCACAGTTCTACACTACATTTGATGATGAGTTTATAATCATGGACTCTTATGAAGTAGCTATAGAAACATTTCTATCTGCTGCTAAGACGCAAGCTTTTGGTTATACAGAGCCAACTTACACAAGTAATAGTGATTCCTTTGTAGCAGATTTACCTGCTAAAGCTTTTCCCTACTACTTAGCTGAGGCTAAATCGGTAGCCTTTAATGCACTCAAACAAGTTCCTAATGCTAAAGAAGAACAACGCAGTAGACGACAACGTTATAAAATGGCTGCTGACTCTGATAGAGCTGAACAAGAAACAGTAATCTACCCTGATTATGGGAGAAAAAGATAATGGGATTATTTAAAAAAGAAGACGAACTTATACAGGAAGAAGAAATTATTAAAGATGAGGGTACTGCTGTGGCACGTAAACGGGAATTAGAAATAGTTAAAGATGGTAGTAGTCAGTTCTATAAATTTAAGTTTAAAGAATCTGGTGGTGAATTACCAACAAAATTAAAAGGTCAGTACACATCATATAGTGTAGCTGAAACATGGCGTGACTTATATTATGCTGGAAGTTTAAATAAGGCTTAAGTAATGGCTTTAAAAGGTGCAACAAAAAACTACAACACATTCGTTAAAGGGATAATTACAGAGAACTCAGCTCTTAATTTCCCTGAGAATGCAGCATTGGACGAAGAGAACTTTGTTCTTAATTCTGATGGTAGTAGACAGCGTAGAAAAGGTATTAACCTTGAGCTTAATGGCATTGGTTCAGCTCAAACATTTGCTGCGAGTACTGTGCATGACCAAGCATTAACTATTAACTATTGGAAGAACGCAGGTAATACGGGTGGAGTCTCGTTCTATGTTATACAAGTTGGTAGCATTATTAACTTTATTGATGCTACTAAAACTCCTGTTAGTGGTGGTACAATTGGACCAACAATTGATTTAAATGATTTCAAGACACCTTATGCTCAGAATATTGGACTTGAACCTGTCCAAACTGCAGTTGGTAATGGAGTTCTATATATAGTATCTAAAGACACAGACCTAGTTTATGTTACTTATGATAATACTAGTGGAATACCTAAGATAAATGCACCAGTCATCATTGATGTACAGGACAGAGATTTCCTAGGATTAGAAGATGCGTATGAAGTAGATGAGCGTCGAGTAACTCCAATAACATCAGCACACCACTATAACCTCCTTAATCAAGGATGGCTAGATACACACATTACAACGTATGAGGCTGGAGGTAACTCTCCAAGCAATGCTGATATCTGGATATTAGGAAAAGACTCAAATGATTTATTCAGTGCTGCTCAATTAGATAAGGCATATGTAGGAGACACACCAGCACCTAAAGGACACTTTAAGTTTAGTGTATTTAGCAGAAACTACAACCCAAAGGTAAGTGAAACTACAACGGACTTAACTAGTATTGTCGAGGAGAATAGATTCTCAACTACTGCATTTTACTCTGGCAGACTCTGGTTATCTGGAGTTGAGAGTAACATAAAGACTGTTGGTGCTGCAGGATTAAATAGTAAAATATACTACAGTCAGTTATTAACAGATAAGAGTAAGGCTGGAAAATGTTACCAAGAAGCTGACCCAACCTCAGAACAAATAAGTGACCTAATTGCCACTGATGGTGGAGTAATAGTAATTCCAGAGATTGAGAGGGTGTGGAAATTAGTTCCTATGAAGAATTCCTTAATCATCTTTGCAAGTAATGGGGTGTGGCAAATACGAGGTAGTGGGGATTCAGGATTTGATGCTACTACTTTTGAAGTTTTAAAATTATTAACTATTAATGTGTACAATGCTGACTGTGTAATTGTGGTTGAGGATTCCATTATGTTCTGGACTGATGCAGGAATATATGTACTTAGCTCCGATGGTAGAGGGTTGTTTACTTCAACTAATATATCTAAAACAACTATTCAAACACTATATAATAATGTGTCAAATGTAGCAAAGCTGTATGCTCGGGGTTCCTATGATGCCACAGGTCGTATTGTGTCATGGTTATATAATGACAGCTCATCATATGATGGTGTAACTGATAAATACTTCTACGATACAGAGCTATTGTTTGATGTACAATTACAAGCATTTTACAAACATACATTTAGTTCTATTAACACACGTTCTCCAAGAATAGCAGGACAAATAAACTCTAATGACTTACTCATAGCAGACATTGCATATGGTGTTGAAGCGTCTGGTGTTGCAGTTGAAGCATCTGCAGTTTCAGTTGAAGTGACACAGGCTGTACGTTCTAGTGGTACATCATCAGTTAAGTACTGGACCTTCAGAGAACAAGTATCATTGGATTTCAAGATATATATGACTGAACTTAATGAAACCACGTTTGTTGATTGGCTAGACTTTGACAGTACAGGAGCTGACTTCGTGTCATTCTTAAGAACAGGTCATGAACTATTTGGTGACCCTTCTAAAATTAAACAAGTTAAATATCTTACTATGTATTTTAAACGTACTGAAACTGGCTTTACTGAATCAGGTGGAGAACCAAATTAATGGCTACTATTACTCCAGTATCCCCAAGTAGCTGCTTAGTGCAGTCACGGTGGGGTTGGTCAGACCATAGCAACTCTGGTAGATTTGGTACACAGTTTCAAGCATATAGATTAAGTCCAAACTATATACCTTTAGTTGGTTCAGACCCATATGAGTATGGCTTTGAAGTTATTGTTACAAGGAATAAACTAAGAGGGCATGGTCGAGCATTATCTTTATATATAAGTTCAGAAGCAGGTAAAGATATGCATCTACTTGGATGGACTGTAGATGTAACTGGTGAGACTGATTAGATGATTACATATCAAGAAGAAATATTTGAGGATATCATAGAAGAAATTAAACCTATTATTATTACTCATTGGAAAGAGATAGAGATAAACAAGGACAACATAAAGTTGGACTGTGATTGGGATAGATACATACAATTAGATGAGTTAGGTATGTTATCCACTGTGTCTGTACGTAGTGATGGTGTGCTAATTGGGTATATAACTACTTTTATAATAGAGCATCTACATTATAAGACACATACATTCGCTGACGTAGACGCTATGTATATTGCTCTGGAGTATAGAGGTACTGGAATTGGTAGGGAGCTATGCAATTACGCAGAAGACATATGTAAGGATAAAGGAGTTTCCATAATAATGCAACACGTTAAACTCACACACAACTTTGGCTCCTTACTAGAAGGTATTGGGTACACGAAGGTGGAAGAAATGTATTCTAAATATATAGGAGAGAAATAATGGGTGTAGCAGCAATAGTAGGTGTTGGTGCGGCTGTGGTTGGTGCTGTAGAGGGTGATAAAGCACGTAGAGCACAGAGACAAGCTAATGACCAAAGAGCTGCAGCACAGCGTGAGCAGGCTCGTATACAACAAAGACAGGCTGACATAAAAGCCAGACAGGCTCGTATTAGAGCTATTAGAGAGCAACGCGTAGCTCAAGCAGGCATTACACAAGCAGGTTCTAATGCAGGGGCTACTGGAAGCTCTGCTGTTGCAGGTGGTGTATCTAATGTAGGTACACGTACTGCATCTAATGTTAGCACAGCAAATCAAATCAGTACATTGTCACAAGAAGCAACAATATTTAATATTGAAGCTTCAAAACGTGCTCAAAGCTTCTCAAATGAAGCTAGTGCTGCTGCAGGTAGAGCAGGCATAGCTCGTGATGTTGGTAGTGCAGTCAGTATATTCAAATAATAAAGGTATAACATTGTTATAATGAGTAACGATAAATTTAAAGACTTTCCAGATGAAGAGTTCCTTCCTTTAATTGAAGAGGAAGAAGATATTCCTGTACCTGAGAAAGCTGCTAGTCAAGAAGCGTTCTATGCCACAGCATTAAGTAACTCTGAAAATCCTGTTGTTGATTTTGTAAATACTAGAGAGAATTTGAAAGCTTTAGGTGAGGACCCCATATCTACGCAAGTTCGGGAAAGGTTAGCTAGGGACTTAAACTTAGTTGAAGATGAAGTTATGCTACGTGAATCATCTCAGGTTACAGGTAAAAAGAAAGCCAACATTATATCTAACTTTGTTAGTAGAAGAACTATACCTGCTGATGTTGACCTTCAGCGTGAGTACATGACTGAGGCAGGTGTTAATGCTACTAATGAAAAAGAAATTCTTAATGAAGTCCAAACAAATGCAATGGACGAGCACGATAAAATATTAGAGTCTCGTGATAACATTAAACAACAAATAACAGACGTTGTTAATAACCTATCCTCAACTACAGGACAATCATTAACGGACTTCCTAGGTAGTGTAGCACCATTCAATATGTCTAGTACATATAAAGCTATACTAGACGGCCTACAAAAGAGAGGAACTCTAGGTGAAGGCTCACCTTCAGGTGCATTAGTATTAACTGGTGAGGCTTTAGAAATAATTAAAGATGAGCTACGTAAGGCCGACCCTAAAGAAAAACAAGCCTTAGCTGCAGACATACTATCTATTATAAAAGATAATAGCGGGTTGTTAGCTAACAATGATATGATTAAATTCTATATTATAAATGAAGTATTCCAAGAAGTACAAGACCCTACTTCTGTAAACAATTTCGATTGGGATAGACTAATAGAAAATACTACTGGCATACTTGATATGGTTATGCTAGGTCAACTTGTTAAAGGTGCAGGTAGAATCATAGGTACTATAGGACGTGATGCTCCTGCTGCTGCAGCTATAAGTGCAGACCCATCTAAAGCTGCTAAAATCTTAGCAGGTTCAATTAAATCTGAAGAGTTAGCTAAGGCTGTTGGTACTACTCCAACTGAAGTTATGTCTCATGCTGTATATCCTAAACCATTAAACTACGGTGACATACGGTATTCACCTGCTAATGTTGTTGATGAAATAAAAATAATTGAACAACAAGTTAAAGATGTAGTTGACCTAGCAGAACCAATGTCTATTAATTTAACTACTCAGGAGCGTTCTATCGCATCTGATAACTGGGCTCAGGATTTAAACTTAAACTCTAGGTCCCATCTTTATGCTAATCTATCTGAGGTAGGTATTGAAGGTGAGAAGATTGTAGCTAAAGCTGTCTATGGATTAGATGAAACACATGGTTTTCCTAACGGATTTATGGCACAAGAACGTGCTGTAGAGTTAATGGGTTCATCAGGTAAGTGGGACATACTAAAACGCAGGGGTGATGGTTTCGTTAAAACTAAAAATCTTTCTGGTAAGGGGGAGTTCTTTGTAAAGGTACAACATGAAAGATTCTTTAGACCTGAAGATGCATTAGTGTTTAGTCCTACTGACATCTATATCGGTGGAAGTAAAGCTAAATACTTAGGGGACCCATCTTCTATCTTTGCTACATGGTATAGTAATGCAGGTGCTGTGTCTCACGACTTAGGAAAAGCTATTGAACATGGGCTATACAAGATTATAGATAAACCTTTTGTAAGATTAGGAGATGAATCGAAATTAAAAATTATTAATATGCTAGATGAGGGTAGTAAACGTGGTGTTAGAATAAGCCAACCTGAATTAGCTGCTAGAGAGTTCTCTGAGAAAGAGATTACTGGTATTAATAGTATGTATGGTTTGTCTGATGCCTTATACTTCTTAAATAATAGACGATACAGTCAAGCTCTTGATAAGAGTGGTATGAAAAAGATTGTTGGGTCTAATTGGGAAGGGCTTGGTAAACCAATTAAAGAAGATTTATCTATAGCACATGTATTTGACCCCTCCATGAATGAAGTACGTTCTATAACACCTGCTGAAATCACTCAACTATACAAAGAGGGTGATACATTAGTTAGATTAGCAGGTCGTGAAGGTACTCGTGATGTTAAAGCTACAGTAGCCATCTCTAAGAAGTCTGATAAGACCAAAATAGAAGGATTACCTGACCAAATCCTTAACTACCGTCCTGGATATATTGCACGTTACTATAAAGACGAAGTATTTGTTGATGAGATTAGTAATATTATTGTTGATGGGGTTAAAACAGAAAACAAAAGAACTATTATAGCACTTGGTAACAGAATCCAAGCATCAAAGATAGCAGATAAGATGAATACAACTGCAGACTCTGGTGTATCTTATGTTGCTCGTGTTGATAGAAAGATTACTGCTGAAGAACGTACTCAATCTATGATGGACATTGATAGAGCTTGGGGTAGATTATTCTTTAGTAAACGAGGTGAACAGTTACGTGGACTTGAGGGTCTAGCTACTGTTGATGACCCTATTGATGCTATTGTACGTAACATTGGTACTACATCTAGGTCTGTATCACATGAAGGTTTTATACAAACATCTAAACAACGTTATGTTAATACATATGGTGACTTATCCGCTAATAAAGGGACGTACCCTGATAATTCTAGACAGATTATTGGGTCCAATTCACTAAAAGATACAAAAAGAATAGGCAAAGCTAAAGCTGTTCATGATTACATAAGCCTGATGGAAGGTGCACAGCCTGTATCTGCTACAATGTGGAAAGGTTTCGTTAATAATCTAGCTGATTCTTTAGAGAATGGTGTAGGTGGTTTCCGTGATGCTAGTGCAACTAAGCTACGTAACATGCAAAGAGACCCTATGCAATTAGCTCGAGGTGCAACATTCAATATGTTCCTAGCTGCTAATCCATTACGACAAGCTATATTACAATCGTCCCAATTTAGTTTCATTGCCTCTTTAGAACCTAGATATGTTTTAGGTGCTGTTAAAGGTAAGGGATTCCTATCTGAAAAGTTGGGACTTGACTTAGGTATGGCTTCAGCCACAAGACCTGAGCTTGCTACTAAATTAAATCCTATAGGTGCTAAACTTATGGGTGTATCAGAGAAAGAATACTCAGGTATAGTTAAAGACTTTAGAGATAGTGGTTTACCATTCAGTATTGACAGCCACTTGTTTGTTCGTGATGCTGTTGTTGAGTTATCCAAGAAAATAGAAACATCTATGATAGGTAAAGTATCTCGACATATTAGAGATATCCCAGTAGTTGCACTAAGGACAGCAAAGAAAGTTGGTTTTGATTTTGGGGAGTACAATAACTTAGCATCTACATATTTACTAGCAAGACACAGGTTTCTTAAACGACCAGGTAAATCCAGTGGTACATTAAGTAGAGAAGACAAATTAAATATAGGGGCTGAGGCAAGACAGCTAGCACTATCTATGACCGAGGCAGGTAGCTTTGGCTATCAGAAGGGTGCGTTTAGTTTAATGACTCAGTTTTATTCTATACAACAAAAAGCTTTCCTAGCTGTACTTCCTAAGAAATTAGGAGGCAACAAGTTCTTTACTGCTCAAGAAAAATTACGTATTGGTCTTGGTCAAGCACTAATGTATGGTACTGCAGGGTTTGGTCTTAAAGAAATATATGAAAGTAGGCGTGACTTCATGGGAATAGAACCTAATCCTGTAGTTGATAAAGCTTTAAAGGGAGGATTAGCTGACATAGTATTAAATGCTGCTATAACCTCTGCTACTGGGGATGATACCAACTTAGTATTCGCTAATGACTTAGCACCTGCTTCAGGTACTATCAAGAGTGCAGGAGAGCTTGTCTTAGGCATATTCTCTGGTGGTACAGACGTAGCTGAGTTAGCATTTGGACCATCCTACGACGCAGGAGGAAGGCTCTGGAGAGCAGGTAAGATAACTAAGGATATCATGGTAGCTCCAGACTTAAGTGTCCCTGAACAGCTTACAAGAGCTGTAAATAGCTCATTAAGTGTGTTCTCAGGGTACAATAACTACCTTAAAGCTAGTGCTGCTAAGAATCTAGGATTCCATGTTAATAATAGTGGGGACCCTGTAGTTAAAGCAGCTTGGTCTGAGTCTATCGGTCAGTTGTTTGGCTTTAGAACAGATGCTGTTGATGAGTACTACAGACTACAACAAAAATTGCATAGCTTTAGTGGTAGCAAGAATAACTCTGGTGCTGCTGACCATCTTAAAGATATAGCTAAACAATACTACAAGAGAATGAGTGCTATAGCAGCTAAGTTCTCTAGTGAGTCACCACAAAATCTTGATGACTTACAGATGAAAAGATTTGATGAAGCAATACGTACTGAAGCTATTATACTCAGTGTACTAGACCCCAATGACAGAGAATTTGTTCTTAATGAATTCAGAAAACAACTGTCTAGAGGTGTTGAAGTTAAGTCTGACAGATTAGTTAATGATATTGTACGGGCTTCCCTTAATGGAGACTACGGTAATCAAATTGAAGGAATTTTAACACAATTAAAGAACTCTGGTTTATTAAATACCCCTGAAGAACAACAAGACATTAGAGATTTATGGGACTATTTAACTGGTGAAGTTCTATTTGATAAGGAAGGTAAGTAATGCCTAAGAAATTTGTCGCCAACGTACGTGAAGTAGAAGGTTCAACTTTTATACAGCCATTTCAAGCACCTGTTGATGCAGGTAGTAATGCACAGAGTGTAAAAGATATACTGAGTATTGGAGTACAAGCATTCAAAGATGTTGAGAAGAGTAGACTTAAAACACAGTTAGAAAAAGAAACATCAGAGTTTATCGGTACTGAGGAAATGCAAAGAGTTAGTGGAGCCTTGCAACAAGAGGCACAGCTACGTGAACAAACCGCAGGCCTATTAGATTTAGAAGGTGACAGAGCTGCATTAAATAAAGGTGACTTAACTGCTGATGAATTTGTAGACCAAACATCTATAACAGCACAGGAAGAACAGTTAATCCTTGGTGCTAAAAGAACTACCAATAAACTACACAATGCTTTTGTTAAGGGTAGAATATCTGAGACAGAGTTTAAAGCACGTACTGAAACTATACTAAAAGGTTTTATTAATCGTGCTCCAGGATTAGCAAGTGAATTTAGACAAGTAGCTGCAGGTGTATTAGGGTTTGACCCTTCTGGAACTGCATTACAAGCAGCCTTTGATGCTGAGACTTCTAGTTCTACGTTAGCTAAAGCTCAAAGAAATAAGATTGCAGGTTTACTTATTGATGCAGGCATATATGATTCTAATAAATCCGCTGATGATAATATATCTGAGAACTGGCCAGCATTTAGTAGACTTTTAATAGCTGAAAAACAAGGTACACTTGAGTATGAAGCATGGAAGAAGACTAATGAAGTTAGTGAAGTAACAGACTTACAAATGTTAAGTCAATCAGCTATGGGTATACACGTTAAGGCTTCAAATAATATAAATGATATAATTGGTACTAAGTTTAACTTACTTACACAGACTGATATAGATAGTATACCACTCCAGGAACGTGCAGGGATAATAGCTAGACTGGAACAGGGCAAAGCAGCAATGCTAACAGGTGCTAATGCAACATATGATAGAGTCTCTGATAAAACAAAGATATCAACTGTACTTAAAGGGACACTTGACCAATATGATACTGCTATAACAATGTTACAGGGTAAAGTTACTGCTGATGTGTACAAGAATAGAGCTACAGCTAATCAACAACTAGCACTAGCAGGTATTACAGCTAATCCTAGTGATGCTAAACTTATATCCTTCTTGCAACTATGGCCTAAAGGTGTGCCTCTTAGTTCTCGTGTTAGCAAGGGTGTACACGAAAGATTCAAACATATCTATGATGCTTTAAATACTAAAGGTACTACAGACCCTTGGACTGCTGTCACTAGAAATCAAACAGGTCCTGATGCAGTCCAATCTCAAAAGGATTTGAAACAAAAGGTTCAGGAATCCTGGAAAGTTATGAGAAACAGAATGAATGATGGCACTATAGATGAGAATTCTGTAGCTAAGATGGCTGAAATTATGCAAGGATTCACATATGCATCATGGAAAGACCCTAGTGATATACAGTTAGAGTCAATGGATATGATATTCACTATGGCTAAAGACCCAGAGTTTGTTAAAGTAGTTAAAGGTAATAAATTATTACAGACTCAAATGGGAGTGTCAGGAGCTAACTATTCTGAACGAATACTTAATTCATTAGGTTCCGACATTGAATCTAATTTATCTTCAGGGCAAACTGTTACCTTAGAACTAGATGATGGGTCAGTATCCTTTGCTTTTGAAAACATAAATAGTGCTGCTGCTAAAGCACAAGTTAAAAAGTTTAACACTACATATGTGACACGTTTAAATAATGTTATTAGAAGTTTCGCACATATAAATGGGAACACAGATTACCGAAGAGCTTCCGCGCAATTACTAAAGGGTGGCTCTTTAGGAAATATTAATATAAAATTAATTGGTAGCGATGCTGACTTAATAAAATAATAAGGTAGGTGATGTATGCAACAAGCGCAAGAAATAGTTAAACATAGTGTTGATGCAGGGGCTGTGGGTAGTCTAGCATTAGTGCTTGGAGACTACCTAACTCCAGCAGTATTGGTACTAACAGTAGTGTGGACATGTATTAGAATATATAATGCATACCTTGATATGAAGATTAAGAAGAGAGTATTGAAAGATGAACATGAAGATAACTCGATATAAAACTGGAGCTAAAGGAACCTTTGGTGAGCTTATAGTAGAAGGTACGAAGAAGTATTACACTGTAGAGAAACCCGATGCAGGTAATGTGCCATACATTTCTAATATTCCTGCAGGGAAGTATACATTAATACCCCATTCAAGTCCATCCAGAGGTGACTTACTATGTCTAGTCAATAGAGACCTAGGTGTTACACACTATAAAGAAGATGTACTAAACAATAGGTTTGCCATCCTAATACATGTAGCTAATTATGCTCGTGATGTTGAGGGGTGCATAGGATTAGGCACAAACAAGACTGATATTATGGTTACTAATAGTAAGGTAGCAATTAAATCATTCTATAGTATTATCTCTCCTTATGAGGAGCATGAACTTGAAATACTAGAGGACTACTAATATGAAAACATTTATAATTCTTATAACATTGTTACTAACTAGCTGTGCTACTGTGCAGAAGGAAGAAATTATAGACAACAGTAATGTAACACGTCTTTTAACAATATTTACTATGTGTGAAATTCCTGTGTACATGATGCACATACCACAAGAGGGTATCATAGAATTAATACCGATTAATTCCAGAGACCCTGAACAAATCAAATATGTTATTAATATATCACATAATATTCCTAAAGATTTATTAGCTATTGTAAAGTTAGACAGACAACTCTGGGATATATCTGGTATAGGTTGCAAAGGAGATAAGGTGTAGATATGTTTGGTTTAATAACACAGTTACTACCATTATTCTTTGGTAGTAGTAAGAACGGTAGAGGCATAGTAGATGTAGTCGAGAGGTTCATACCATCAGCAGCTAGTATAGAAGAAGGCGAACAGAAAGATAAGGCAGCCAATGCTGAGTCTCAAGCCAGTGCTAGAGCTATGAAGTTTAGGTCTCACGAGTCTTGGTTAGATATAATTATTGATGCATGGAACAGGGCTATGCGTCCTATGATTACAACAGGTCTTGTTGGGATATGGTTTGGTTGGTGGGCTGCACCGGATTTAACTGACCTTAATCCATTCTATATTCAAATGACTATGATTGTGTTTACATTTTGGTTTGGCGGTAGATTTGTTACTAAAGATATAATGCCTGCAGTACAGACATGGCGTGAACGTAAGAAGAAAAAGGAAGACAGCTTACTTAGTGATTATGAAACTGAAGATGACTACGAGAATTAATATATGTGGGAAAAACTATTTGATTTACTCATCGGTTGGTGGGACGCTGTTAAATTATTTGAAATAATAGACCAGTATGAGGAAGGTATTATACTACGTTGGGGAAGATTTAATAGAATAGCTAGGTCTGGCAAGTGTTGGAAGTGGCCAATCATGGAAGAGATTCTAACTGAGGATATAAGAACAGACACTCTTAACTTGTCAACACAATCCTTAACAACTGACGATGGTGTACGTGTATCAGTCTCATTAGTTATAAGATTTCATATAAGTAATGTTGAAAGATATATACTTAAAGTTAAAGGTGATGATGGGATACTAGGTGATATGGCTATGGGCATTGCAGAACAAATGATATCTGATTCTGAAGTTGACTACGTACATACTGCTGAGCTAAAAGCTGAGATAAAAGAAGAACTGATTAGACAGTCTAGTGAGTTTGGCTTCAGAGTAACCAACGTAAATTTTGCTGATAACTCTAAAGCCAACGTTATAAGACTCATGAATGATTAAATTTTATCATCTATAATTATGAATGGTGAACTTATTTCCTCATCGTATAGCTTATTAACCATGTCATGTAATACAGCATTCCTGAGTTCCAAATTTCTGGCATATCTAATACCTACATTGCTCTCTTTGCTTCCAGTTCAGCTGTTGTAGCATACAATTCGCCTACCAAAATATTAATCATTTAAACCTACCCTGAAAATACTTCTTCCATAGAATAGAAAGCTTGTTACCTTTATCTATATCTCCTAACCATGCATAGAGTATAAGCATGGTCAGTAGTATAGACCCTTGTATAATCATAATTACTTTAAGTATGAGCCTAAGTATTTTAAGCATACTTGTATCTGCTGTAGTATCCATAGGTATACTCTCCTATTGTAGCCTGCATTGTGCATTCTTCTCCAGAAGTATCCAAAGATTATAGATTTAATAGTGAATATACCTGTGATGTAAAAGTTCTCTATTAAGGGTATGTCCCATCCCCATAGTGGTTCAATAACAAGTATCCATAGAAGCATGGCAAGTATAAACCCAAAGAAAGTTTTAGTACACACTTCCATTAAAGATTCTAACTTACTCTGCTGCATCACTTAACTCCTTATCACTGGCAGTCATTAGTCTATCTGCAGCCTCTCTTGATTCCTTTGAGACAAGACTATCATAGGGAAGTGGCTCTAGTTCTTTTAGGATAAACTCCAACCTAGCTAGTGCATTCCATGCTACTTGTGCTGCATGTAACACTGGAAGGTCATTATCATATAGTCCATCAGTATTCTCCTTAAAGAAGTGTCGTAACATAGCGTCAGTGTACCTACGCTTTCCTTCAGGTACTAACGTCCAGCCACCTAAGCTGTACTTCTGAGCACCTAAGCTCCCCACCTCTCCTACTGCCATCAATGCATTAGAGAAACCACCTAGTATAGAACCTAATTGATTCTTACCAGCATCCAACTTAGCTCCCCCAGCATGAGCATCAACACCATTAGGGTCCAACTCTTTTAATTTACCAAAGGTCTTCATTTCAATAGGGTCATCGACAAACTCTAAACCCGTTCGTACTGGTGGCATACTTCCCATAACGTTGTCCTCTTCATATTGTGTATTGTACTTATCTATAATACATCGAACTGTATCATAGAACTCTTCATTAGATTGACAGGATACTAATGCTCTATCTAGTTCTCTTATCAATGTGTTTGGCATATTATTTTCCTCTATTAAGTAAGTAATCTAGTGACAACTCCATAAGATTGTAATCCCCATCAACCACCTCGTGTAACATCACGCAACCTCTGAAATGTCCATTAGCTTGTGGCCCTTTGTAGTCCTCGTCGTGCTGATAGAAAGAACCTGCAACTAAGGCACGTATAATCTTACCATTAGCTAAAGGTTTAATGGCTGTGTCTAACCCTTGAACATGTCCTTGTACAAAACTAAAGCCAACTTTCCCTAGTTTACTATGTGCTGTACCACCATAAGCTCTACCTGTCATGGGAGCATAGAAATAATGTGAGTATGATACACCATCAATAGTTACTATCTCTTTGAAGTCATACACTTCCCAGCCAAAGAACTCTAAGTTTAAATCTTTATAAGATAAAGTACCTGCTAGTAAAGGGTTGGCATTAACATGACGCATGATTCGTTCTTCATGGTTCCCTATTAAGAATACCATGCGTGGCTTGTATTGCTTCTTTTTCTCCTTCCGTAACTTCTGATTAAGCTGGAGTATAGGAGCCATAAATGTTTCCATCGCTCGCTGACCTACCTCTATATCATTGTTATAACGTGATCCTTCTGCTTTCTTAGTTGACCTATCATAGCTACTAAGACTAGCCATATCAAAGAAGTCTCCTAAGCATACAATAACTTCAGGTCTCTTATCAACTACATAGTCTCCTGCTGCTTTCAGGTGGTCTATCTTTACATCTGGTTTAACTTGACAGTCTGGTATAATAAAGTGTTTAGTCATAGCTTACCTCACTTAGTAAATTGTTAAGATGTGCACTTAATCCTAGTAAGGGTAGTGTCGGACCACACCATTTGCATTTAAGTAAACCATCTTTAGTATGTACTGCTACTACAATAACATCTATGTCAGTAAACTCCCGCAGTTCTTCTACAATACTCTTAATGTAGTTAGCATTAGAATCTTTGTCTATATCTACAACATTGGACATTACTTATGCTCCTCACATCTTGTACTTAACCAACCTTTACCTCCTAGTGTACCATTATTACCACACACATCGCAGACACTAGCACTCAAGTCCTCTGCAGTTCCAATAATGTCATAGACTTCATCAGAACCTTTATCAATATAGAACCTTAAAGTACCAAACTTTTCTTTAACTTGTGCTGCTACTACAGTAGGGTCAGACAACTCTATCTGTTGTGATAGATTATATAATAATTCAAACCATCCATCACCGCACTCAAATCCAAAAGACATACAACTTTCCATTGGGCTTTTGTACACACCCGCGTACAATTTAGGAAAGTGTTTGACTAACTTATCAGTGTTTTCTTTATTCATGATTACCTCCTGTCAGTGGTGTTGGTACTTCTTGCCACCCTAAGACTGTCTGCCAATCGTCAACTAAAAACTTTGAGTTATTCGCTTGAACCTTATATATCCTAATAGTTACAACATCTTTTATATACACTGGACCTGACCGTAGTGTAACTAAATACTGTCCTGTGATGGTAGGTAATATATCATTAACATTAATCCACATATTTGCTCCTTATAACATTGTTAGAAGTCGTCCGGTATAGGATCCTCTTCTGTTGGTCTGTAACATAGGATGTACTCCTTGGAAACTTGTCTTGACCATCTAGCCATAACACAACCTGCTTTGGTAGCAGACTCAACCATAGTAATAGGTAATGGTTTGGTTACACAACCAGAGAAAAGAACTACTAGTATTAATAGTACTCTCATTATAAATCCTCCATTATCTTGTGGCAGGTAGACTCAGTGAACCAACGAAATCCTTCCTTTTCTGCCCACTGAGCCATACTTAACTTAGCACCTTTACGTACCTTAGTGTTTGGGTTAGTGAAAACAAACACTAACTCTTTATCTGGATTACTATCCCGAATTGCTTTGTACTTTGCTTGGTCACCAACACGAAAGTATCCTTTAGCTTCAATTAATATATTAGTACCACTAGGTACGAAGTCTACTTTGTACTTTCTATGTGTGACATAGGGTACATCAAAGGGTTCATACAAACAACCTTTAAGTCCATTAGTGTGTAGTCTGTATTCCAATCCAGAGCGGTACGGTTTAGGTGTTCTTCTCACTTATCTATGTCCCGTTGCTAGTATTTCAGTAGAGGGCTGTGCTTCCCATAAGTCTTCATCATTATTAAGAATCCATAGTAACTTAGCGTTCATATCACGCATAACTTTACCTTTTGTACTGTCATTATCATAATACTTTATGTACTCTTCAGTAACAAGGTTAAACATGTCAGTATTACTATCTTGAACATCAGCTAATAGTCTATAAGCAGCCATCTTTCCCTTCTTTGGAATCCCTTTGATGTTATCAGTTGGGTCTCCCATAATCATCTGACACCAGAACCAGAGTTTTGCATCCTCTGGTGAGACAGTGTACAAGCAATCCTTCTGCCAGTTATAGTGCTCCCCTCTGATAGTGTTTAAATCTTTATCAGTAGATGCAATACAGCAGTCATGCTCACACATAGTAGCTGCTAATCCTAAAGCATCATCTGCTTCACAACCATCAACAACAATAGCAGAATGTATGTCTATTAAGTAGGTACGTAATGCATCGTAATGTACAGGACGCTCTACTTTAACTCTGGTAGCTTTGTAATCTTTAGTGACTATTTCTCTGAAGTTTCCTTCACCAGTTAAGTATACAACATAGTCTGTAGCATCTGTCTTGCTTACTGCATTATCTATCTGTATCTTCATAGAGTGCAGTACATTAGCTACTGGTGAAGGGTCTACAATCTTCTCAATGTTAGAGCCATCATAACTAATACTAGCCTTAGCTGACTTCATAGTGCCATACGCTGTGGATATAACTTTTCCATGTACCACATAAGATACATCTTGACCTGCATGACCTACACTATATACAAAGATATCACCATCTATGTATACTGTTTTCTTTTTACTAGCCATTCCTTCCTCCTCTATAACATTGTTACTAAGCAGATTCTATTCTACGTAAAGACTTAGCAGCTTGTTTGTCGTTGGGATTTTTACTAACATAAGCTGTTAGTTTTTTAATCTTGTTAGTTAATCGTTTGTTTAAAAGCTTATAAGCTGCGTAGTATCTAGTACTAGAGGGGCCACGTTTCTTCTTACACCCACCAATCTTTTGACTAGCCATAAGATATTTTCTCCACTTTTACTGTTACTTTGAATCTTGTAGGTTTAATATTTAATGGGCAATGTTGGTAGAAGTTGTCATCAACAATTTCTTCCAGTGCTTTTAATATTAATCTTTCTTCGTCTTCTTTCTCATAGCAAGAGACAATCTCTTTTGTAAATGTACACATTACTTCATACCTCTTAATTGTTTGATAGTGCTTAAGGACTCACTAGCACATGATAACAAATCTGCCTCTGCTCTCAGTATAAATGTATCTTTTTCTGGCCCATCTACAACAGTGTACTCTTTGTCCATTACAAACCTAGTGCAACATACACCATCGTAAGGGTCTTGGACGCATAAGAAATGTATTAGACTACCTTCGCAACCATTAAAATCTGTGCTAATACTCCAGACTATTCCCATATCTAAAATGAAATCTCCACGCTTAATGTGAATAGCATGTACCAATCTTCTCATTATAATTCTCCTGTGTTCTGAACTTTCTTTTCTAATTTACTAGGATGCATGTGGCCTTTAGATTCCATATCATTCCAACCTTCATTAAGGAACATGGCTCGTTGACTTTGTAAAACTTTCTTCAGTGTATCTTTGCTACACTCAGGACATTTAATAAGTGCATCATCCGTGATGCGTTGTTTCTCCTCGAATGTCCACTTACAGCTTGTACACTGGTAGACATATGTTATCATGCTGCTTCTTCTTCTCCTGTACCCTCTTTATCACCTGTGCCCGCAACAAATCCATCGAGAACTTCAAAGTTATTTTCAGGTGTACCATAAGGAATTAAGTCTAGTATTTGTACACCATGAAGTAAAGCTTTAGTCCCTGTCTTACCTGCGAATGTCCATTTCCTTTGGTCAAAGTCTACAACAACTTCACTACCATTCCCAATTAAACCTGTGAATTCTGTGTTACTAGCATCCACACAGTTTGGTTTTGGTGCAGAGCTACCATCTTTGTATACTGCTGTACGTTTAAAACGGAACTCATTAGTCTCACCTTTAATTGGTGTAAGATTTAATCCTACTAATAAGTCTCTTGTTGAATCATCAACCTCAAGATTGATTGTATATACTGGTTCAAACTTTGTGTTAGGACTTGTGATTGCTGCCCACTTTGCTTTACCTACTACTAATGTCATTTAGATTCTCCTAATTTAAGAACTTGTAATGGAACTTAGGGACAGACACGACTCCTATCTTCTCAGCTTTATCAGTGCTGCGCTTTCTATAAGCTACCTAAGTATTATTTATATAACTAGCACTTTCATGTTAGCCCACGTTTTACCCACCTTAATTTCCACGTTTAAGGGCAGATTAAAATCAATATCAAAAACTCTCTTCAAAATATTAGGTGCATCCTCCATCACCTTTTTAACTAATTCACCTACAGTATGGCACATGTCATCACGTATGTCAAGTAGAATAGAATCATGTACAGTATTGATTAGCTTCACTGTATCATGATAAGAAACTACTGCTTGGTACACCTCACCTAACACCATTGGAACTACATCGCCTGTTGCGAACCCTTGTACTGGATAATTCTTTATCTGTGTAGGACTAAAGTTAGTAGGGTTAGTATGTTTCCATGTAGCTGTTGCATCATGGAAAGGATTGTCATACTCATTGAAAACATAACGTCTTCCAGTGGGTGTGACTAATGTTGCCTTACCTCTAGTATACCCTAACACTGTATGCTCACCAGTAGGTTCACGTAACTTAGCTACTTCAAGTATAAGATTATCTTGATACCTTTTAACATCAGGATACCTAGCATAGTACTGGTCAATAAATTCTTGGCATAAAGTTTGTGTTATACCTAATGCTACACCCATACTCTTAGCACCTGCTCCATATTGTAGCTGAAATGATAGTGTCTTAGCTGTACGTCTTTGTTGTTTAGTTACCTTAGATTCTGGTACTCTAAATAGTTGTGCTGCTCTCATATAGTGTAGGTCTTTGCCACTGAGTAAATCTGCTGCTAAAGTTTTATCACCTGTTATGTGAGCAAGTACAAATATTTCTAATTGCGAGTAATCAACTTCCATTAAGATACCATCAGTACCAAACCTTGATTCAAAGCAGGTTCTAATATCATATGTCGTCATCAGTAAACACTTCATCTTCTGGTGGTGTATCTATCTGAACTCTTATAACTTTGTTATTAAGCATTGATTGTGCTATTACTAACTCACCTTTGTTGTGGTCTAGTAATGAAGCTGCTACTAAGAATAGATTAGCAAGTGCTGCTTGAAAGTCGTTATCTTTATCTTCCAATTCTATTCGTTCTACTTTGCCTTGCTGCATATTAATCTCCTTTGTTAGTTACATTCTGTAGATTCGGTTTACTACTACTTAATCTGCCTGTTGCTGTTGCAGTATGATTTAGACCTTGGTGTATACATGAATCAGTTGGCCATGTTAAACTACTGTAGCCTACGAAGTATGTATTTAATTGTTTAGTTAAATTTCTATGCTTCAATAATAAATCTATAAATGGTGCAGTCGTGAAATGCTCTGAATTAATTTCTTTTAATACATCATCTGCTGTTGATATACTACCCTTGGCAGTCCTCCATTTTTCTTTTATCAGTACACTGAATCCTTTATTATGTAGCGTTATAGCAACTCTCTTAGTCTTCACCTCTCCTTTTCTCTTACCAGTTTTATATGTATACAAACTGCCATCTTCCATCATGACAGGTTCTTTTATTGTTATTTTATAATCTCCCCCGAACAGAATTAATCCTACTTGCTTAGAGCTATTAGGATTAAATGTCATACCCTCACTAAAGCATAACTTTGTATGAACAATATAATTAAACTCCTTAGTAATTCTTTTTAATTCTTTCTCAATAGTATTCACAGTATCTAATGCTTTCTCCCTATTGAAGTACATACCATTGTATTCCATTTCAATAGTACACTTTAAGGCTCCCATCTGAGACATAATCAAAGGTATCATACCAAGCCTATCTGCTTCTTGTAATTGTTTATCAAATACAAGGGATGTATTCATCACGTCGTCTTTAAGATAGGGTAGTAATAACTTCTGGTCAATATCTTCTGTTTGTACCCCTACATCCCACATTGCTTTTATAATATCATTCTTTAGTGTACCTCCATATTTTGTAGCTAACTGATTAAGACTGGCATACTGATGTTCCTGACCTGTTAATAAGTACTCAGCTAATTGTGTATCCCATATCTGTATGTGTGGAAATATTTCATATTGAAACTCTTTAAACAGGTTAAATAGATGGTGCATATCAAACTTAATGTTCTGCCCTATCCATAAGTTAGGTATCTCAGTAACACAGGTATCTTCCATGCGAGTCTGCTCACTGTAGTACCTATTATCATACTTGTCACCATCAAATGTGCCCATAGCTACAATATAATTGTCAGGATGAAAGGCACTGGCTTTGTTCTTACCTATTGCATCCTCACCTACATTCTTTATAGATGTCTCTGTATCTATAACAAGATACTTGTCTATGAAATTATATTTACTTACCATCAGCTTCATCCTGCTCTTCAATCAAATAGTCAATAGCATATTGTGGAACTCTGTAACCCTCTTCCTTTAAATCAAGTAACTTAATTGCACAGTCCTCTGCTGTCTCTTCACAATAATTTACTCCATCATTACTAAGTCCAATAGGTTCTCGTGTTGCAGCATGTACCATGTCCATTATTTTGTTATGCCTGTCAAGCCATAGCATAGTATCTTTCATACTAACAGGACTAGGTAGTTCTTTCTTGAATACTATCCTACTCCTTGCAACATTAATAACATAACCTCTATACACAGACTCATATACGTACACATCACATTGGTAATCATCACTACTAAATCTACAGTAACTCATTATTGAAGTACCTCCTTCACTGTGTAAACTTCTTTGTCTGCACGTATAACATCACCTTTCTTAAAAGTCTTCATATCTTCCTATCTCCGGTCTGAACTTAACCTCAGACTTTAGGTTCCTAATTACAGTATCCCCACTTGCTTTGTTCTTTGGTGTATGTATGAACCTAGTGGCAGTAAAAGCAGGGTCATGAGACTGGCCAATCGCTATGATATAATCAGCCTCACCCTGTATGCCTGTCTTACTTCCATATATCTGAGACATCTCTATCCACATCTGCCCTTCAGCACTAGCATCAGCTTGTATCGTTCCAATGACAGGCGCATATTCTTTACACCACTCTCTTGCACTGTTAAATATTTTAGTCTGGCGATAGACCTCTCCGAGTTCTTCAAACCCTTTCAACTTCCATAACTGGTCGATGATAATCAAACCTGGATTGTATTTCTTTATGGCTTCATGCACTTCATGCACTGTTATTATTGCTTTATCCACCATCACAATCTTGTTGATATCACCAAGTACCTTAACGTACTCATCGATAGCCTGCTGTCTATCTTTATCTATTGCAGTAACAGTTAATCCTAATGTTGATTGGAGAACCTTAGACTGTACCTTAGCACCTTTCTCTTCATTGTTAATCCAAAGTACAGGCTTATCTTTGTCGAGCTGAGAGGCCATGTACGTAGCTTCTGAAGATAAGAATGTAGTCTTACCTGCGTTTGGTCTAGCTGTTAAGACTATCAAGTCCCCTACATCTATACTACCTATAGTTTTGTTGAGTGCACCAAGCCTCCAGTTAAGCCCATCCTTGCCAGTAACACTGGACATTATATCTTCAACGTTCCATGTTAATACGTGACTCTCTAACTCTGTTGTCTTTCCTATATCATTGTTATAAGAATCAAGTAAACCTTCAATAGCATCTAAGTCTGGAGTGATACCTTCTGCTACTTCTCCTGACTCTAAGTAAATTCTTGTAGCATAATCTCTAGTGATAAACATTTTAATTAAAGCTTCAGTATCTTCCTCTGAACCTACTAAGCCAATGCTTAATGTTATAAATAACTTTTCAAAAAGCTCATGCTTCTCTGACTTAAACATTGGGTGGTACACTCTAAACCATGTACTAAATGCTGGCCACTTAATATTCATTACTGTTTTATGGGACTTGTAATATTCTTCTAAGTCTTTAAATATAATTTTAGTTTCTTCAGTTAATATATTAGGTTTAATATATTCTTTATACTTAAAGTACTTATCTTTATTACTAAGAAGTTGAATAACTTCTAACATACTAGTACCTCCTAAGAGTTCTTTATATTCTAAGACATTAAATAAGCCTTGTATATATCCACAAAGAGATATAACTTCTATTACTTAATAGTTATTATTTCTTACGAAAGTACCTTAGGGACTCATTAAGTTCTCCAAAAGTATCCCACATATCAGCTAATGATGCATTACATCTAGCTATAGGGTCCTTAATGTTAGCATATTTAAGTCTCTGCTTCCGCATTAAACCATGAGCTTTCCATATGCACTGCTCATCACCATAACATATACGTTCTATCTCTTTATATACTAACCTGTCACGTAAAGCTTCAAACTTCTCAGGTTCATTAGCATTAACAACTACCAGTCTATCATATATCTCTATTAATGACATCTAACTTCTCCTCAAATTCTTTTATTGCACGTTCAAATTTCTTTTCAACTTCATTAGTAAGTTCACGTAGCCTATCAATCCTTCTGTTAGAGTGTCTCACACTACGTTCAGCATCACGCATTCTAATTTCAAGTACCTCTATAGCACCTATTATATCTTCTTGTATTGTACTAGTGTCACTAAGCATCTTCATTGTTGTAGTATCTCCTGTACCTGTAGGAATAAATTATTGATAGTCACAAGACTCCATCCGTTTTCAGCACTAACCAAGTTAGGAGTGATTACTGTACCAGTTCTTAGGTTACAAGCGACATGCTTATCCTTGTGTATCATAACTAAATAATATTCGGTACCCTTATCATTAGTAATTTTATCATTAGTAATTATAGTACCTAACTTTAATTTCTTTAACATAATAAGATATCCTTGAGTTCTTCATCACCCATTTCTTTAGGGTCTATACCATTGCTATGTACTATACGGACACTATCCATGAAGGGGCCCAACCTATTCTTAATGTCCAATTGTTTCTTACGAACAGTTAAGTTATCATCATCCATAAAGATTATAACATTGTTATAGCTTCCCACGA
>VAPL010341235.1_pt1 | contig 27190 bp, 29 predicted proteins | sample 3395061 | NCBI WGS metagenome assembly VAPL01 (sample SAMN08290444, study PRJNA428436) | hydrothermal vent metagenome | isolation source: Deep-sea hydrothermal vent chimney 2 | place: Pacific Ocean: Juan De Fuca Ridge | depth 2182 m m | reverse complement strand
GGCTTAGGTCGTGTTGATTTACCTAACCCTGGAGGTGGACTGCTATCCGGTTCTTCCTTCTCAAAAATCATACCCTGGCCATTCTCTCGTGCATAAATAGCCATAACCGCTACGGGAGGCACACTAACAATCATTGCCGTACCGCTAAACCGCGCCTCAAATTCTATTAGGTCATTACCCAAATGTAAGCTTTGTATTGCTTTGGGGCTCAAATTTAATATGATTTTATCATTTTCAACATGCTGCTGCGGAACAACCACCCCATCTTCTATGGCACTAACCAAAACATAGGGTGTATATTCGTTATCCACAATCCATTCATGAATTGCTCTTATCAGATAAGGTCGGCTAGAAGTCATCAATTGCCCAAGTCTCGTTCTGCAACCGTTAAACTATTTTGAAAACCTTCACGAACAAAGAGTTTATCCGCATAATCTATCAAGGGTTTGGCTTGTGGGGGTAAATTAATACCATAAGATTTAAGTCGCCACAAAATAGGAGCAACATGACAATCAATCAAACTAAATTCATCACTCATAAAAAAAGGTTTTTGCAAAAAGATAGGAGCCACTGCCGTTAAACTATCGCTCAATATTTTTCTGGCATTCTCTGCCACGGGTGTCTTTTTACTCTGAAGATCATCCAGCAAACCATACCAATCCCTTTCTATACGATACAAGAAAGTACGTGATTGAGCACGCAACACAGGATCAATGGGCATCAAAGGAGGATGTGGATAACGCTCATCAAGGTATTCTATTATAATATGGGGGGTGTATAACGCCAAATCCCGATCCACCAGGGTCGGAACCGAATTGTACGGATTGAGCGCTAACAAATCCTCTGATAAGCTTTCATCAGGGGCAATATCTATAATCTTTACCGAAACATTTTTTTCAGCCAGAACAATACGTACACGATGACTCATCGGATCTAAAGACCCTGAGTGCAAAGTCATCGCAGATTTACGATTGGCAACCAACCCCATGAAATGCTCCCCAATCTAAACGTTTAAGCAAGTTCGACAGTCTACCATTTTCCTTACTGCTTTTCTCTGCTGTTTATTAATGGGAATGATCAGGCGCCTCACCAGGTGTTTTTTCATGACTTCCTTTTTTTTCCGCCTCCTCACCATGACCTTCTTCCGCCGGCTGCTCACGATCATTGCCGTGCTCATGCGCCTGGGTATCCACCGAATGGCCATGATCATCCTTATCCGGAAGAGACATCACACCCAAGCCATGACGGTAAACTAATTCACCACCGCGCCAGGCCGTACTGGACAACATAAACAAACCAACCAACAAAATACAAATGAAAAGGGTCGTGGGGGGTTTTTCACTGCGATACTGAATCACTGCCCAGATTGCCATCACGAAAAATAAAGCAAACGTCAGCAAAGCCCATAGACGATGGTCTAACATGGCAACATGTGACGGCGTATCATGCTCGACAGAGTTAAAAGCGATAAATCCGGCAATGACAGTCACCACCGAAATAGCAACACCAATCCACAAATTCCAATAAGCTGTTGCCAGCCACTGGTCTTCCAATCGCCAATTTGTCACCACCTTTGTCAAGGTAAACAACACAACGGAAATCGTGAGTAATGCTACAGTAAAATGTACAAAAAGCGGATGCCAATTCGGAATTATTTCTACCATGACCCAAACCCCTTCCTTTAAGTTAACCTGTCGTTAGCCCTACTAGCCGCATAAATTGTGCTCCAGAACCGTTTCACGGCATTTCATAGCAACATCTAGCGCGATACACCTATTTTTTGGAATTCACTTGATGTCACCAGGATCAAACCCAGATAAATAGTCCGTTCGTACCTTAAATACACGACTCTAAAAGCGCCTAAGCCTAATTTTTCATGTCACAAGTAGAGTTAAACGTATTAAAAATACACGTACCCAGCTCTACGCGCATTTTAAAGCGGAACCATATCATAATACCTGGATCCTGCAAGTGCTCGCACTCACTCAGTGTAAGCACTTGCAGGATCTAGGTATTAAACATTTCCGCTTTAAGGCTGGATTTTTTTAAATAAATCCGTATAATCCCACACTCCTGACTGAGACTGGGAACTCAATAATTTGTTTGAGACCCATCATCCAGTCACACACAAACGTATGCCCATCGAAAAATCGGCACAAACCTTAGGTCTGATCCAACTTGTGCCAGCCTGAGTCGACGGTATATATACCATAAACAAATAACGAAATATTTTACAATACTGTTAGCTCGCGCACCACGCGGATTCAGACGCCTAATTTACATTGCAGTAAGCCAAGCGCACCCTCTCCCGCCAACGACCAGCCTCCAAACAGTAACCAGTCAGATATTCATTACAATTACGGCCATTCAAACGTGGCGGTCACAGGAGAATAAATTTGTCTTTTTCCAGCTTTGATTTACATCCAAAAATACTTGAAGCACTCACAGCCAGCAACTTCGAAACACCCACAAAGGTACAAAAACAAGCCATCCCTCCCAGCTTAGAGGGACGCGATATTATGGCATCAGCGCAAACCGGAACAGGTAAAACCGCCGCTTTCGCACTCCCGGCGATACAACGATTGCTCACCCCTTCAACAAGAAGCGGCCGGGGCCCACGCGCCATCATTTTAACGCCCACTCGCGAACTTGCCAGGCAAGTGACACAAGCGACCCGGCAAATTGGACGGTTTACACGAATAAATTTCGCAACGATCGTAGGCGGGGTACCCTATGCCCCTCAAGAGCGCATGCTTGCGCGCCCGTCAGACATCTTAGTTGCCACACCTGGACGACTTATTGATCACATGAACCAGGGTCGGGTTGATTTTTCCCGCCTCGAACTCTTCATTCTTGATGAAGCAGACAGAATGTTAGATATGGGTTTTATCAGTGATGTTGAACGCATTGCCGCCGAAGCACCAAAAGACAAACAAACTTTATTGTTCTCCGCAACACTAGAGGGTGCCATTGAAAAAACAGCAAAAAAAATACTTAACAACCCTGTACGAATTGTTGTTGCAAGCGTCAAAGACAATCACTCATCGATTACGCAGCATGTCCACCAGGCTGACGATATACAACACAAACGCGCCCTGCTCACCCATCTACTTGAAGACCCCCAGCTCACTCAAGCCATCATTTTTACGGCAACTAAAAAAAGTGCCGATCGATTGGCCTTAAGTTTGGCGAACCAAGGACATCGCTGTGCCGCTCTGCACGGGGATATGAAACAAGGGAGTCGCAATCGTACTGTCGATCAACTAAGACGAAAAAAAATACAACTGTTAGTTGCCACTGACGTTGCGGCACGAGGGCTTGATATCAAAGGAATCAGTCACGTCATCAATTTTGATTTACCCATGGCAGCCGAAGATTATATCCACCGCATAGGTAGAACGGGACGAGGCGGCGCCACCGGAATCGCTATGTCCCTGATTGGCCCCGAAGACTGGATCAAACTAAGCCGCATCGAACGCTTAACAGGCAGTAAACTCGAAAGAAAAACCATTGAAGGTCTAGAGCCGAGCAAACCCATACCGAAAACAAATGGGCTTGCTAAAAAACGGAACAGCAACTTCAGCAAAAAAGGACGTCGCTTTTCTAATCCACGCAATTCGACTGCACGCCCTTATGGCAATACTTCATCTAAAAAATTTCAGCGTTCAAGAGCAGAATCTTAACCTCCATCTTCTTTAGATAAACGTCAGGAACGACTTTAGCAGGTCGCTCCTGACGATAACCGAACCCCTACTGAAGTTACAATCTGGTTTTCCACTCTCCAAATAACTGCGAAAAGGCAGAAACCATTCCGAAAATGCGGAAGCTTTGTTCACCCATGACATAAACACGACGTCTCTTCCTCTCACCTTACGGCAATCGCTACTGGAAACTTTTAAACGTAAAAAACTAATTTTTACGATGACCATTAATGTAGTAAACTACACACAATCTAGGTTGACACAGGCCAACCTAAGAATATAAAAATGATAATAACAATCCACAAGACAAGCGCCGAACCTTCATTTCAAGAGCATAACTTATCAGATGGAATTTGAAAAAAGAAATCACTATTCCCGAGAGGGACTTATAGAGTGCGGACACAGTCAACTTTTTGGCGTAGGAAATGCGCAGCTACCGCTCCCTCCTATGTTGATGATTGACCGCATTGCACACATTAGTGATTCTGGAGGCAAATATGACAAAGGTGAAATTGTAGCGGAACTCGACATCAACCCTGACCTGTGGTTTTTCAATTGCCATTTTGAAGGTGATCCGGTCATGCCCGGCTGTTTGGGCTTGGATGCCATGTGGCAACTCATCGGCTTTTTTTTAGGCTGGTCAGGTGGCCCAGGCCGAGGCCGAGCTTTAGGGGTAGGAGAGGTGAAATTTACCGGAACCGTTACACCAGATAAAACCATGGTAACCTATAAAATAAACATGAAGCGAGTTATATTACGAAGACTGGTTATGGGCATCGCTGACGCCACCATGGAAGTTGACGGAAAAGAAGTCTACGCCGCCAATGACCTACGGGTAGGCTTATTTACATCTACAGAAGGTTTTTAAGGAGCAACCCTTTGCGCAGAGTAGTGATCACAGGCTTGGGCATTGTTTCGAGCATCGGCAATAATAAGGATGAAGTTCTCGCTTCGTTAAAAGAAGGTCGATCAGGCATTTCCCTTAGCGAAGAGTACCGTGAATTGGGATTTCGTACCGCCGTTCACGGAAACATCAAACTCAACCCAGAAGACCATATTGACAGAAAAATACGGCGTTTTATGGGTGAAGGTGCCGCGTTCAACTACATCGCCATGGAGCAAGCCATTGCTGATGCGAAACTGGAACAAAACCTGGTCTCTAACCCTCGCTCTGGACTTGTTATGGGGTCAGGTGGGCCTTCAACTGCAAATTTACTGCTCTCAACCGATACATTACGCAAGAAAGGTTTACGGCGAGTAGGTCCTTATATGGTCACACGCACCATGTCCAGCACCAATTCGGCCTGCCTTGCCACCCCTTTTGGCATCAAAGGCGTCAATTATTCTATCAGCTCAGCCTGCTCTACCAGCGCACATTGTATTGGTCATGGTAGCGAACTTATTCAGATGGGTAAACAAGATATCGTCTTTGCTGGCGGAGGTGAAGAAGTCCACTGGACGATGACGTTGTTATTTGATGCCATGGGTGCGTTATCCTCTAAATACAACGACACACCTCTGCTCGCCTCTCGACCCTACGACGCGAACCGCGATGGTTTTGTCATCTCGGGTGGTGGCGGGGTTCTTGTATTGGAAGAACTGGAACATGCTCAAGCACGAGGCGCAAAAATCTATGCTGAACTCGTCGGTTATGGCGCCACATCCGATGGTCACGATATGGTTCAACCTTCAGGAGAAGGTGCCGAACGCTGTATGAAACAAGCACTTAGCACCGTCAAAACACCCATCGACTATGTCAACGCCCATGGCACCAGCACCCCTGTTGGCGATTTAAAAGAACTGGAAGCCATTCAATCTGTATTTGGCGAAACCGCCCCGGCAATCAGCTCCACCAAGTCGCTAACCGGACATGCATTAGGTGCCGCCGGTGTCGCCGAGGCCATATACTCGTTACTCATGATGGAACATCATTTCATTAGTGCCTCAGCCAATATTCATGACCTGGATCCCGCAGCAAAAAACATGAACATTACAACCAAACGCAGTGACAACGTGCAACTTAATTGCACCATGTCAAACAGCTTTGGCTTTGGTGGTACCAACGCATCACTGGTCTTCCAAAAAATATAGCCTGGAATCTGGCGATCCTGCACTTTTCAATTTGACTTATCGCTAACAACGCCTACAATTTTCTAGAAGGCCGATAAAGAATGATGCAAGGTCACTTCGTGCTCTCTCCTAAGTAAATTGAATTCAGGGGCAATGTTCAGCGATGTCAGCTAAAACGCTTAAGATTAAAATCAGCTTAGGCTCAGGAAATGGTGCAGCACATAAACCCCGCCTTGCGACAGCCCAAGAGAGAGACCATGCTAACAACAACCCCTTACCCGACTCAAAATCGGAGCAACCTGTTAAATTAGCGGTGTTTCTCACCCTCAGCATGATTGGCATAATATCCTGGTTATTTTTTGCTCCGACAACAACCTCTACACCAACTACAGCGCCCTTGTTGAGTACCGTAGCAAGCACAACAAACCAAGAGCTCACCCCGATATCAGAGACGATGACTCAAAAAACTAATACCAAAACACCGACTCCTTCCGTTGCTGTATTAACAAACCAAAAAACAGCCTCGACTTCTGAACCCATTAAATCCTTAGAGCAACCTGCACCTCAAGTTAAAATCGCCACCTACCCCCTAATTAAAACCACCATAACAAGTCAATCAGACAACACAAGCAACAACACACTCGCAAATGATAAAAACAATATCGCCAGAGCCCTATTTACCAATGGTATAAGCAAACGCGAACCGATCGACAATATTACTGGCCAGTTAACCGCCGCGCCGAAAGAATTAAAAAAACTCTATTATTTCACTGAGTTACGAGGACTTAAGGGACAAACCATCACGCACCAGTGGCAATATGACAATAAAGTGGTTGCAAAAATTAAATTTAAAATACGCGGTAACCGCTGGCGCGTTTACTCCAGCAAATATTTACAACCCCATAAAAAAGGCGACTGGCAAGTTATCGTTAAGAATGGAAAAGGTAACCCATTGGAAACTAGCCAATTTACTTACCAATAATAATAACCCGCCTGCGACTGAACAATAATATAAGCTTGTTTATAGGGATTGTGTAGACCGCGACGACTGCGTACAATTGCGAAGAGTCATAAAAAGTCGTGTCTCATACACAAAAACTAAGGAAACTGGCTGGCTAGCATGAAAACTGAGTCAACAATAAACCATCGGAACAGCTCACATGAGCCACTGATCCCGCAGGAAAACAAAACAGCCATTGAATTAAAGGGGTCGGTGTTCACTCTAACCGTACTCAGGCTCCACAGCGGAGACATACCCAGCATCGAAGCTGAACTTAAAAAACGGCTCGCCGCAGGCCCTCGATTCTTTGAAGATGCCCCCATAGTGGTCGACATAGAAGACTTGAAAAACCAAGATATTGACTTAAATTTCAAAGAATTAAGTCAACTTATGCGCAACTTAAGATTAATCCCTGTCGGCGTGAGACATGGAAACCCAAAGCAACAACAGGCTGCAATTGCAGCGGGGCTTGCACTAATGAAAGGCGGCGCAATCAAAGACCTACCAGGCATGAAAACTGAACAAGCCGTCGTCAACAAACCTATGACACAAAAACAAACCACGCCAGTAAACAAACCCAAACTACCGGATATTGCCGCCACTGATAGCCCGATACCTGAAACAACCAAGGTCGTCCGCCAGCCCATACGCTCTGGGCAACAAATTTACGCCCAAGGGGGCGATCTGATCGTACTGGCCGCTGTTAATGCGGGCGCCGAAGTCGTTGCTGACGGTAACATCCACATCTATGCCCCCCTACGAGGGCGAGCGCTTGCCGGCGTTAAAGGCGATAAAAACGCAAGAATTTTCTGTCAAAACATGGAGGCGGAACTCGTCTCTGTCGATGGCCACTACCGTGTTTTTGAAGATCAAATGCCAAGCGAACTAAAACAGCAAACGGTGCAGGTCTTCTTAACTGATGGGCAGCTTCAGATAGAACTGCTTAATTAATTTTAACAACCATTTACCTAACCTAATCTGTACGTAGCACACGAACGACTGGTTTGGACAAGGGAGAGTAGCATTTGGCTAAAGTAATTGTAATCACCTCTGGTAAAGGTGGTGTTGGGAAAACAACCACCAGCGCAAATATTGCAACCGGTCTCGCACAAAGCGGACAAAAAACGGTCGTTATTGATTTTGATATCGGCCTACGGAACTTGGATCTGGTCATGGGCTGCGAACGACGCGTAGTTTATGACTTTGTCAACGTTTTGAATGGAGAAGCCTCTCTAAAACAAGCGTTAATCCGAGATAAACATGAAAATAACCTTTATATTCTGCCTGCCTCGCAAACACGAGATAAAGAAGCCCTCACCCAAGAAGGTGTTGGCCAAATTCTTGACGAACTCAGGAAAAATTTTGACTATATTATATGTGACTCGCCAGCGGGAATTGAACGCGGTGCAGTCATGGCTTTATATTTTGCCGACGAAGCGATTGTTGTCACTAACCCTGAAGTCTCATCTGTCAGAGACTCAGACCGGGTTCTAGGTATTCTAGCTGCAAAATCCCAACGTGCAGAGCAAGGAGATGAAGAACCCATACGCGAACATCTTCTAATTACACGCTACAGTGCAAGGCGCGCCAACCAGGGAGAAATGTTGGCCATTGAAGATATACAAGAACTACTGGGCATTCCATTACTGGGTGTCATCCCAGAATCAGAGTCGGTACTTCAAGCGTCCAATTCAGGTGTTCCCGTTATTCGCGACGAAAAAAGTGACAGCGGCAAAGCTTACCGTGATGTTGTAGACCGATTCCTTGGTGATGAAAAGCCCATGCGCTTTGTTTCGGAGGAAAAAAAAGGATTTTTCAGCCGCTTATTTGGAACCTAAACTATGTCAATACTTGATTATTTACTGCGCAGACAAAAGAAAACCGCTACGGTTGCCAAAGATCGACTACAAATTATCTTGGCGCGGGAGCATACAGACCGAGATGGCCCCGATTATCTTCCCGCAATGAAAAGGGACATACTGGCCGTGATCAGTCGTTATATAGAAATTGACCTGAGTGACATTCAGGTCAACCTGGATAATGATGGTGACTGTGAAATTTTGGAGCTTAATATTGTATTACCCGAATCAGAAGATGAAATGAAACGCGCTGTACACCATTAAACCTAAAGCATAACGACCCAGTTATTTAAATTTTGCACCAAAATAAAATATGCTGATCCGTTACCTCATCGACAAACAGACCTAATTATAGAGTATACAGGCCTATTATTTGCATCAGCTAGCTTGCCAGCATTAAAATGACACCTTAGTAGGTCATTTCAGAGCTGACAAGCATTCTGAGGAGTAATTGTCCATGCATTGCATTGACCATAAGAAGGATTTATATTGTTCCAGGAGTACAATGGGCTTGGCGCTTGCCAAAGACCAGGCCTCCTTTTATCTCTCACAACTTAGACCGCTCTTCATAGTACATCGTCTTTATTCTGATTTACCACGTTCTACTTCCTCATCGATGGGCAAAGTTGGTTCGAAAAACTGTCCAAAAATAGAGTGCGTATTGAGTTCATCGCACTTATGGTGATTTCTTTCAAAGAATATCACCTTAGCATAACAAGGAGTAAGCTATGAAAAACTTTGGCGCACCTGCCATTATTTTGACAATGGCATTCGCAACTTTGTCTGTTTTTTTTCTTCTCAGCTCGACCGCTGACATTGAGGAAAGTCGCTATACCATCCCTTATTCAGAGTTTTTAAAGAAAATAAACGATAAAAATATAGTCGAAGTCATGATTGATGACGGCGTTATCTATGGCTTGGATGCAGAACGAAGCCCCTTTAAAGCCCATACGCCCAATGATAATGGCTTGATAGGAGATTTAATCAGCAACGGTGTAATAATCAAAGCGGCACCCAAAGAAAAACAATCTTTTTTTGGCAGTTTAATCATTTCCTGGCTCCCCTTCATCATTATTATTGCACTGTGGGTCTATTTCCTGAAACGTTCACAAGGCGGTGGACAGAATGGTGGTGCGTTTCGTTTTGGCAAAACCAATGCAAAAACGTTTAGCGCAGGACAAGTCAATATTAAATTCACTGATGTCGCCGGAGTTGAAGAAGCCAAGGAAGAAGTAGGCGAAATTGTCGACTTCCTTCGCGATGGTGAGCGCTTCAGAAAAGTAGGAGGACAAATCCCGCGTGGCATCTTAATGGTTGGCGCACCAGGAACGGGTAAAACCTTGCTCGCCAAAGCCATTGCTGGCGAAGCAGAAGTTCCTTTTTTCTCCATTTCTGGCTCCGACTTCGTTGAAATGTTTGTCGGAGTGGGCGCATCGCGAGTACGAGATCTTTTTGCAGAAGCCAAAAAAGCGGCACCCTGCATTATATTCATCGATGAAATCGACGCGGTTGGACGTAAACGAGGCGCCGGCATTGGCGGTGGCAACGACGAACGTGAACAAACACTCAATCAATTGCTGGTAGAGATGGATGGCTTTGAAGGAACTGAGGGCATCATCGTTATTGCTGCAACCAACCGACCTGATGTCCTTGACAATGCTTTGCTTAGACCAGGACGCTTTGACCGCCAAGTCACCGTCCCCCTACCTGACGTTCGGGGTCGAGCCCAAATCCTCAAAGTCCACATGCGTAAAATCCCTTCGTGCGACAATGTCGATGCTTCCACTATAGCAAGAGGCACCCCTGGGTTTTCGGGCGCTGACCTGGCTAATCTCGTCAATGAAGCGGCATTATTTGCCGCCCGTGAACGACGAGATACCGTTACCAACGAAGATTTTGAACACGCTAAAGATAAAATCATGATGGGTGCAGAGCGCCGCTCTATGGTGATGAGCGAATCGGAGAAAAAACTCACGGCGTATCATGAAGCGGGACATACCATTGTTGGTTTAACCGTACCCGAACATGACCCCGTGCACAAAGTCAGCATCATCCCAAGAGGACGAGCACTAGGGGTCACCATGTACCTGCCAGAAGAAGACCGTCACAGCTATAGCAAACGACGCTTAGAAAGCCAGCTTGCCAGTCTGTTTGGCGGACGTATCGCTGAAGAAATCATCTTTGGTGCTGATGCGGTCACCACAGGAGCCAGCAATGATATTCAACGAGCTACAGAGCTGGCAACGAATATGGTAAAAAAATGGGGCTTGTCCTCCGTCATCGGCCCACGCGCCTTTCTTGAAGATGAAAACCAAGGGTTTTTAGGACAAAACCAAACCGAGTCAGCCATGGCGAATAGCACTGCCGAAACCATTGATAACGAAATCAAATCGCTTATCGAAAGGAACTATGAACAATCTGAAAAAATACTAAATGATCGTATCGACATCCTTCATGCCATGGCCGATGCGCTCATGGAATATGAAACATTAGACAAAGACCAAGTCAATGACATCATGGCAGGCAACCCCCCTCGACCCCCTGTTGAATATAAACAACCCGGCGAAAAGCCCCCCCCCTCATCAGGGGCGACCACAGGGGAAGAGGAGCCACCACTTGAACCGGCGATAAATGAGACACCATAAGATATAACTAAAAGTAGTCGTTTCACATATAGTGCGTCGTACCCTGAATCTCTCACGGTACGACGCTCACCATAAAACACTGACCTCATAACTGAATCTATACCCGCATGAAAGTAACTAAAAATAAATTCGGTCAAATTATCATATTACTTGCCGTCATCATCGGCGCACTGTGGTTACAATTAGATGATGATCAACAACCCGGAAATAGAGATCAATCTCTCAGCACCGAACAAACTACAGGGGAGACTCCCCCCCTGGGCGTACTTGAACAAGCCATCCAAAATCAAAAAAGCGATGTTATCGTTGAAGATCAAGGACGTGTCATAAAAGTACTCAGCGACGATTTGAAGGGATCAAAACACCAGCGCTTTATAGTAAAACTCGCCTCCGGAAAAACCATATTGATTGCTCATAATATTGATCTTGCCCCCCGGGTCGCCAAACTCAAAAAACAGGATACGATTCGCTTTCGCGGCGAATATGAATGGAACAATAAAGGGGGGGTCGTTCACTGGACCCACCACGATCCTCGTGGCCGTCGCCCAGGGGGCTGGTTGGAACACGCCGGCCAGCGTTACGAATGATTGCTGTATCTCCGTGGCGTTTAAGATTGAGGCATCAGCACCCAAAGAACCAGACATAAAGGCAACGCAGAGAACGGAGAAAAAGCTGAAAATGAAGTATAGCGGCACGTGAAAAGGCCTACATTCATAACGCTAGTAGGTATATATAAAAATTACAACCGAACTGCTGTGGCCTTTTTTTATTGAAGTAATCCGCAGATCATCCCTGTGTGCATCCTTGCACAGCCCTCTTTAATCCTTCACCCTTCCATGAAAAGCCGAAGCGCTTAACTATGGTTGAGACGTAGACTACTTTCAGTCGCTTGTACACCTAAAGTGGGATCCATGCCATCAGCAATAATCGAGTTCTCTATGGATGTCGTTTTATCCAGCTGAGCAGACTCCATTAATTCCGCCAAAGTCATCTCTTCCAGATACAGATACAAGCGGTCACTCAATTTTTTCCACACCACCTCGGCGGGTGCGCCTGACTGCTGATCCATTTGCCCGCGCGTAGAATCTACTGCGCCAATAATATCAGCCAACGAAATTTTTGTTGCTGACTCAGCGAGCTTATATCCTCCTCTGCGACCACGACGCCCCGTCACTAAACCGCAATGCCGTAACTTCGCAAACAATTGCTCCATTGAAGACTGAGATATTCCATACTTTCGCGCCAAATCTATAACCGGCGTCTCTGTTTCACGCTCTTGTAATGCCAACTCAAGCATTACCGTGACTGCATGACGAGAACGAGAAGATATTTTCATACAAACTACTCCGTGAAGATATATATTACGATAAACATGACCAAACTGGCATTATAGGGAGTATAGACGATAGATATCTCCAGGTAAAACAAATAATGACTTTTTATGTAGAAATAAGCGTCTTGAGATATTTAAATAAATTACGCACCGCCTTTTGAGACAACGATTTTTCCTGTTGCTTTTTGGCACTACGCACATATTGCCTAACGACTTGCCTCTCTGCTGACGGATGCTCAGCTATTAAATCGTCAATCGCGCCCTCCCCTTCATCAATCAAACGATCTCGCCAACGCTCTAGTTTATGTAAATACGCCGTTTCTTCGACATGGGGGCGCAATAATTTCTCCAACCGCAGCTCAACCTCCTCCCCTTCTTCGCGCATTAACCGACCTATATATTGACGCTGACGGCGTAATGCACTTCTAGAACGCATCTGCTGAGCGCTGTCTACAGCCTGACGAAGTCTTTCTGGCAATGCCAGCTTGTTGAGCTGAGCACATTTTAAGTTAACAAGCTTTTCCCCGATATTTTGCAAGGCTTCCACTTCTCTCTTGCGCTGAGATTTACTTTTTTCTTCAAATTTATTCTCTGACTCACACACTGACATAGACCTATGAAAAGCGACCCCAAAAACTCAAACTCACGCTCTATTTTAATAGAAAAAAGGTCAAAATTATGGTAAAAATGGTAAATATAAATAAATCACCTTGGATTATTACACACCACACACAGATATAAAGAGAAAAATGGCTGAAACTATTGATGAGATCACCATCGCTTACTCCGAAGATGGTAAAGAGACCGTAAAGGAACTCGACAAAATTGTCTTAACCAAAGGCGCTTGGTCAACTATTATTTTTAAATATCAAGACTGGGACGGGCGTAAAGAAGAATACAGTAAAGATAAATATACAATCCGGCGCTATCGAAAACGTCACGGAGAGTACAAACAACAATCAAAATTTAACATTTCAAGTACAGAACAAGCAAAATCAATCATTGAAGCACTTGAAAAATGGATAGCGGAAACAGAGTCGTAAATGAAAATTCAGAACAGACTACAGCACAAGCTCACCGATCATTTTCAGCCTGCTTTCATGGAAATCGTCAATGAAAGCCACCAACACAACGTGCCGGAAGGTTCAGAATCGCATTTTAAAATTGTTATTGCTACCACCGCTTTCAATTCGTTGACCGCAGTGAAAAGACACCGACTGATTTATAAACTACTTGCTGCAGAATTACAGGGGTCTATTCATGCTTTGGCCTTACATACTTATACGCCCGAAGAGTGGGCAACTCAACACACCCCCCCGCCCGATTCTCCACCCTGCCTAGGAGGCGGACACTAAACTCTATTTTTTCGTATTAGACTTCAGTGCCGCAATCGCGAGCAACTCAGCCGCATCATACAACTCGGTTAGACTTTGCTCATCGAGCCCCGTAGTCGGCAACAACACAAGCTCAGCCAAATCCCGATGATGCTTGCTCTTCATCACTTGCTGTGCTGCCGGGGAAAGTAGCGTTTTCTTATAATTATACCCTGCATCCTTAAACACATCTTCAACAAATTTCTTTTTATCCTCCTGTCTTAATTTTTGCGGACGGACAGGAATGTATTCTGCAATTTTTTCATAGCTCTTTGCCAGTTTTTCAAGGACAGTAATATCGCCAAAAGATGCCGCCGGCAACTCAGCAGCATGGTCACTGCATCCCGCCAAAACAAGTGTAAAAATAACCAGAAACAGGTTGACACCCCCCCTTACCTTTACACCCACTCTATTTATTGCATCAATCTTTCGCATGATTTTGCCTCTTGATCACCTCTTTTATCCACGCTTATTTCCACCAGGCACAACGATGGAGATTATAACACTCAGGCGCTTAAATTAGGAGGCATACAGGTACGTTTCCATTCGGACAGATGAAATTCATTCAAAACAAAAAAACCTAAAAATGATTTATAACTTTTGGGGCTTGCTGCAATTTTTGTCGGAAATGATGAAGCGTTCCAACCTCTTCCAATAATTCTTTCGCCGACAAAACAGTACCTTCCGTCACTAAAGAAACAGAAGCGGCTAATTGCCCAACCAGCACTTCAGCACACTCACCGGCCTCACGCAAGCTTGATATTGAACTTGCGCCATCGCGTTTTGATAAACGAACACCATACGCATCGCATAATAAGGGGACATGCCAAAAGCGAGGAACCCCGCCCCCTAAGCTATTAAATAATTCGATTTGTCGTGGCGTTGACTCGAGCAAATCTGCGCCTCTAACAACATCGGTAACCCCCATCAAAATATCATCAACAACGACAACAAATTGATAGGCATAAACCCCATCTGCTCGTCGCAAGACAAAATCGCCCACGTCCCGAGCTAATGATTGACTATAAACTCCTGAGACCTCATCAGTAAATACAACATCAGATTTTGGCATTCGATAACGCCAAACACGTGATTCAAGAGATTCATTCGTGGACACATTACGACAGGTTCCGGGGTAGATCAACACCTTCTGCGTTCCTTTATGAGGTGCGCTGGCAGCAAATGCAATATCTTTTCGAGAACAACCACAGGGAAATATTTTTTGCTGCTCACCAAGGTATGCTAAAGCAGCATCATAAATAAATTTTCGCTTGGACTGGCTTATAAAACTGTCTTTTAGCTCGCCTGGCACCGCATCCCAGTTTAGCCCTAACCATTGCAAATCCTGTAAAATTGAATCGAAACTATTAGAGCGTACACGCTGCCGGTCTAAATCTTCAAATCGAAGGAAAAACTGGCCTCCTGCCAAACGGCACTGTAACCAGGCCATTAATGCCGCAAAGAGATTACCCCTATGCAAATGACCTGTTGGGCTGGGCGCATAGCGACCTATCACCCCAACACCTAAGCTTTCACGCTCTTTTTCCAGAAAGGCTACAAATTTTAGTTTTTTATTCAATGTTAAAGGTGTAAATTCATCATTATGAAATGTCTAATCCGCTATATTTTGCCCGTAAAAAATTTCTGCCATTTCGTGTTTTAATAGGGTATTAATACGATTCCAGGCTCTTTCACTTAGATCTGCCGCCTTCACTTCAAATAGATAATTATCTAAAGAAAAATTTTTTAACATCATTTTAGTATGAAAAATGTTTTCCTGATAAACATTCACATCAATCATTTGATAAAGCTCTTTAGTATCATTAGATAAATAATTTTGAATAGATGAAATTTTGTGATCCATAAAATATTTTTCCCCTTGTAAATTCCTTGTAAATCCACGTACACGATAATCCATAATCACGATATCCGACTCAAAACTGTGTATTAAATAATTCAAAGCTTTTAACGGGGAAACCCGGCCGCAGGTTGAAACATCAATATCTACTCGAAATGTACTGATCTCATTTTCTGGATGACTCTCTGGATAGGTATGCACCGTTAAGTGGCTTTTATCCAAATGCGCCACCACAGCATCAGGCAAGGGCCCTGGTGCCTCTGTATTTGATATGGCGTCGGATATCACTGATTCTTCAGAGATCAACATCGTGACACTCGCACCTTGCGGATCATAATCCTGGTGGGCAATATTCAAAATATTGGCATCTATGATATTAGAAACATCCGTCAATATTTGAGTCAAGCGATCTGCATTATAGACCTCATCGATATATTCAATATATTTATTGCGCTGTTCAGTCGTGCTGGTATAACACACATCGTAAATATTGAAACTCAAAGTTTTAGTAAGATTATTAAACCCGTGTAATTTAAGTCTTGTCATACGCTCTATCCACGATGACAAAGTCATGTGTAATTTCAGCACTTTTGCCCAACATGATCGATGCAGAACAATATTTTTCAGCGGACAAGCTCACCGCCCGCGCCACATTTTTTTCTGTCAAACCTGCACCACTAACCTGAAAATGAAGATGTATTTTTGTAAATATTTTAGGCTCATCCTGAGCCCGCTCAGCATTTACTTCCGCAATACAATCTTCAACTGATTGACGCGATTTTTTCAAAATATGCACAACGTCAAAGGCAGCGCACCCTCCCATACCAAGCAACAACATTTCCATCGGCCGTACACCAAGATTACGCCCTCCAGCCTCGGGAGGGCCATCCATCACAACAGCATGACCACTACCGCTTTCACCGATAAAAGTCGCTTTTTCTACCCATTTTATTCGCGCCTGCATAGATTTTTTTCTCCATTTCGCCTAGAAAAACTAACTGTTCTGGGGTAAGAAAATTATAGCAGCTACCATTGCATCAGCCCTAATCTAAACTTTAACCCCATAAATGCCGATACTTTAGCAAGAGAACGTTGCTATAAATAATAAGGGGGATACTTGCTATGGAGCGACTAGCGACACCGAAACCTCAATCAAAAGAAGAAATGGTTATTGACCGCTTCCTACAACATTGCCGTCTGCGAAAATACCCAGCTAAAAACATTATCATCTGTGCCGGAGATACCCCTGATGTGCTTTTTTACGTAATCAAAGGCTCAGTCAGTGTTCTGATCGAAACGGACATAGGCAAAGAAATTGTACTGGCCTACCTGAATCAAGGTGATTTTTTTGGTGAAATGGGGCTTTTTGCACAAAATCATAACCGCAGCGCCTGGATTCGTGCCAGAAATAATTGTGAAATTGCCGAAATCAGCTATAGTAAATTTCGTATTTTAGCGCGCGAAGACCCTGATATTTTGTTTGCGCTTGCAGGGCAAATGGCACTCAGGTTACGTCGTACCAGCAGTAGCGTCAGTCGCTTGGCATTCATGGATGTTACCGGGCGCATTGCCCGTACTTTACAAGACCTCTGCAAAGAACCCGACGCCGTCACTCACCCTGATGGCATGCAAATTCGCATCACCCGTCAAGAATTAGGAAAAATAGTCGGCTGTTCAAGAGAAATGGTTGGTCGCGTATTGAAAAATCTTGAAGAAGAAAACATTGTGACCTCAAAAGGTAAAACCATAGTTATACTCGGCGACCGCGATAAACTAAGAGCGCCGGATTAGAAATAAACCCTATCGTCATCTAAAAAATCAGACCCAGACGCTTTTAGAACAGTAAAACGGTTCTGGGTCATAATTTATGCAATGATAGGTGAAGTATCAAACTTACACCGACAACCAATAATCCAGTTGATTATGTGCGTCTTCTATGCCCTGTTTTTTTAATGAAGAAAATAATTGCACTTTAATTTCTTCAGCCGGCCCCCCATTGCGCGGTGTGATAGGGGCATATTTTTCGGCTACATATTTTTTAACCGTATTGACCGCGGCTAATCCGGGGCCGCGCTTTAACTTATCTGATTTTGTCAAAACAATGTAGGTGGGGACACCTGCTTCCGTACACCAATCCAGCATACGCACGTCAAAATCCATCAAAGGTCGACGCAGATCCATAAAAATAATAATACCGCGCAGCGAGACACGCGTTTGCAAATACGTTTCCAGCAAAGTATACCACTTTTTCTTAACGGCATTGGGTACTTTAGCAAACCCGTAACCGGGTAAATCGGCCAAACGACGTTCGGCATCCAGGGTAAACAAATTTATCTGTTGTGTTCGTCCCGGTGTTTTACTGGTTCTGGCCAATGCCCGGCGGCTCGTTATCGTATTTAAAGCGCTTGATTTACCCACATTAGAACGACCCGCAAAGGCCACTTCATAGCCGACATCTTCAGGAAGCTGATTTAAACGAGCGATGCCATCCAAAAATTCTGCTCTGTTATACAATGTATTCATTTTTTATTTCGTATTAAAATAGCATTTTAAAATAAACTATGTTGCGCTAAATATATGAGTTAATCTATCCATTATTTACAATTTACCGAGAACAAATACGAGACCACAAGATGAATCCACTAAAAACGACGATACTCACACTATTCATACTTATGATGACGGCAATCAGTTTTTCAGTCAATGCAGATTTATTTCCCAAGGAATACCAAGAAGGGGTTTCATACCAACGCATTATTCCTAAGCAACCCACATCGAACAAAGAAAAAATAGAGGTTGTTGCGCTTTTTTGGTATGGCTGCACTCACTGTCACCGTTTTGAACCTTATATAGAGAGATGGCTAGAGTCAAAAGCAGACTATATTGAATATGTACAATTACCTGCAATTTTCCGACCCGAATGGGCAATACATGCTCGCGCATTCTATGCTGCGCAAGCCCTTGACGTTGTAGAAGACATTCATCTGCCTCTATTTACTGCCATTCATGCCCATAAAAGAAAGCTCAACACACAAACTGCACTCGCTGATTTTTTCGAAGAAAACGGCGTTGATAAAAAAGCATTTAACAAAGCATTCCGTTCTTTTGGTGTAGAAGCCAAAGTTCGCCAATCCCAGGAAATGGGACGACGCTACGGTTTAACTGGCACGCCAGGCATCGTCATCAATGGAAAATATCGCGTCGATGGAACAATTTGCAAATGTAGCTTCCCTGAAATATTGAAAATCACAGACTTTCTTGCCAAAAAAGAATATGAAGATCAAAGCTAATTATTCAGAGGCATGCCTCCCCAAGTATAGAGAACCTCGACAACGGCATCCCCGGCGTTGTCCTGTCTCGAACATCCGCGCATTCGTACTGCAAAAATCAGCAGTGGCGGCAATAATCTATGAGTAATGAGATATCAGACAGTCGACCGACGAACACCCGGCTGCGATTACTCAGCTACAATATTCAAGTTGCAATAGCCTCTTCCCGCTTAAGACATTATGTCACCGAGTGCTGGAAGCATGTCTTGCCTCACCAACAAAGTTTTTCCAATCTCGACCGAATTTCTGATTTGACCCGTAATTATGACATCGTTGCCTTGCAAGAAGTTGATGCCGGCAGCATCCGTAGTCAATTTGTCAATCAGGTTGAGTACTTGGCCAACAAAGGACAATTCCCCTTTTGGCACCATCAAACCAATCGTAATTTAGGGAAAATAGCCAAGGCCAGCAATGGGCTTTTAAGCCATTTTCGCCCAAAGGAAATCAAAGAATATAAACTCCCCGGACTCATCCCTGGGCGCGGTGCCATGCTGATACGCTTCGGGCAAAAAAATAACGCCCTGGTTTTGTTGTTAGTCCATTTAGCTCTCAGCAAACGCGCGCGCCTGATGCAACTCCGATATATCTCAGAAATTGCCAATCAGTACCCTCATGTTGTTCTAATGGGTGACTTAAACTGCCAACCGCACAGCGAAGAAATTGATTTACTCCTTTCGCTCACGCACCTTTGCCCACCTATTATTAACGATGTCACCTTCCCCAGCTGGCGACCCACAAAAAAGCTCGATTATATTTTACTCACCCCCTCCCTTAAAGTACATTCAGCGGGCGTAATTAATCATGCTGTATCAGACCACCTACCTATCGCCGTTGAAATCTCTATTCCCCATAATGTCCACATTGCGGGCTGAGAAGAAACAACGCGATCCAAGATACAAACCCTTCCCCTGACAACAAAAAAACACGGCTTAGGGGCTCAAATTTAGTTTATATTTGCTCGCTCTAATGGCCTGCAAGGATGTAGATCCGAAAGTTATTACGAGCGTTCCTTATTGTCGGAAACCCTGACAAAAGCACCGACCACAATAAAAAATATCTTTATTTAACAAGAAGATAAAATCCGGCATAAAGTTTGCTACACTCTAAAACAAAACTCAAATGAAGACGAAACTTGACCTAAATAGCAATACAGGTCTAAAGTAGTTTTTACTCAACCCTTCCCGACTTGAAAGCATAGAGGCCACTTGTAGTGACAATATTATCGAATATTTTGTTCGTCGCATTACTCAATAGTGCGCCAATCCAATCCCATAACAACAGCTTCATTATCGGCTTTACCTCTTACCAAGAAGCCAATTATCCAGCAGCGATTGCAATGTGGCAGCATCTCGCTCAAAAAGGAGATGTACGATCTCAATATGCGCTTGGCGTAATGCATGAACTCGGACAAGGCGTAAAACATGACTATAGCACTGCAGCAAAGTGGTATACGCAAGCAGCTGAACAAGGTTACGCCATGGCGAGAAACAATCTTGCTATGTTATATGAAAGCGCGCAAGGCGTACCGCAAGATTTTGCCATAGCCAAAAAATACTACCTGCTCGCAGCGAAACAGGGGTTACCTAGTGCCCAGTACAATTATGCACTCATGCATTATGAAGGGGCGGGCATTAAGCAAAATTATACAATAGCCAGACAATGGTTAACTCAAGCAGCCGAGCAAGGGTTTGCCTCTGCACAATATAACCTCGGTGTAATGTATCATAAGGGGCATGGCGTACCACAAGACCATGTACAAGCGGTAAAATGGTTTATAACCGCAATTAACACCGGAGCGACAAGAGCACAAACTGGGCTGCGCCTTTTATTAAAAGACACAAATAAAGCGATCACATCAGCAGAAGTCAATGTTTATCTTTCACCTGACCGTAACGCCGATGTCGTTTCACGTGTAGATGCAGGACAACACATCTATACACTTTCTCAACAAGGTCAATGGACAGCCGTATTGCTACATGATCAGCAAACGTTAGGGTGGATTGATCGTAGCCTAATAGACTAAGGAATGGGCACGTAATAACTCGCGTTCACTCCGCATACGCTCTATGATTGTATTACAGCAACAAAACCCACCATTGCATAAAAAATCAGGGTCAGGCGCTTTTAGAGCCGCATCTAAAAGCAGTGAAACGGTTCTGGAGCACACTTTATGCGATTATATGCTTAGAGTTAACACGCCCAAAAACCACCTCTAACCTAAAATGAAGCCCCTAATTGTAAATAGAGCTGGTGCTCTCCTTCATCGGCAAAACCATACGCATAACCTAATCGTAAACGTAAAGGCAAATAATAGAAAGCCCGTACATCGCTATTGAGCTCTACCCCAGCTCCCGTAAAATAACGATCTGGCGTTGAACCTTGCTGCCAAGCTGCACCACTATCTATAAAAAAAGCCGCTGACAATTGATCCAGACCGAGCGGCGGCGCCATCCATCCCCGCTCTAAACGCAATAAAGGTAAACGCCATTCTACGCTCGCTAACACCGCACGACGTGCACGCAGTATAGCTAAACCATCAGCATAACCTCGTAGCGCATAATCACGTCGATTAAAAGGAGAAGCCAAAGTGGGGGTTAAGGCATTAAACACGCCACCCAATGTATCGCTACCTCCTAATTGAAATTGTCTCGGTTGATCCGTTCCCCAACCCAGAAACCCCCTCAATGAAAGAACGTGCTCTCTTTTTAGCTTTAGATATTCACGCCAGTCTAATGAATAAACTTCTCCTTTATAACTCCCGTTACCTATTTCGCTGGTCTCTGCAAGCACACTCACAGCACGACCATTACTGCTGCTAATGGCTAACAGATAATTCCTAGCAGAATTGTAGGTGAGGGCGCTACCCAGCACATAGTCTTTTTCATCAACCGCTGCCCGCACATTAGGGGCAACATAACTATCCGACAAAATTTCAGCCTCAATTCCAAAAGAAAGCGCCCATTGATCACGATAACGAAGAAAAGGAAAACTTAAAGTGGCACGGTAAAAATCGGACTGTCTCACACGTTCAAGATCACGGTTTGATGCGCGATGTAAAGCGATATTTCTTGAACCATGCAATGCGAAGCTTGGTTGCCAACCATCATAGAGATAATCCAAACTACCTATTAACTGCTCATTGGAAAACTCATAAGCCAACATCGCGCTATAATTGTGTTTATTTAAGGGGTCAGAACCCGATGTCGTCGCCCCCAATAAAAACAAATCATCAGCAAGAGCGAAGAGAGGAAACCACCAGCCAGGCTGCAACCCTTCCATTGGTTGATAAGCTGTTGTTGTGACATCAATCAGACTTTTTGCCAATGGTCGATAGGTCGCTGTACTCCCTTGTGGTGGTACTGGAGCGAGCAACCGAACGTCATCATTAAACTGGTAAAGATCATAGCCCTCTTGATCGTAACCTACATAATACATCACCCCGTTTGTTGACTCAGAAGGGAAAAAAGCACCGCCGGTCACTCGTGTTCTTCGCGAGAAGTTCGACATCATCGTCTCCGTGATATCCAATTCATAAATATCATAGATACCGTCATAATCCGCACTAAAGATCACACGCGAACCCGTCCTGGAAAATAGAGGATGTAACGGAATAGCCGCATCTGCAGTCAACGCCCTCCAAACGCCTTTTCCCATATCAAACACTTCCAGATTCCATCCACCTGATGGACGCCAAACAGAAGCAACAATCAAATCGTCTACGGGCGACCAATCTATAAAAGAAAGTATTTCACCATTCGTTGCCTCCCATAAATTCTCAATCCATTCGCCTTCTTGGGAGAGAATATCAAGACTGTAACGACCTCTTTCGCTTTTAACTGCTGCTATTTTTTTGCCCTCATTGGACCAGGAAGCAAAACGATATCGTGCTGCTGTCGTTAATCTTCGGCTTTTTCCTGAATGAACATCAATATGATATAAGTCATAAAATAGGTTGGCGTTGTTGTATCGTTCCGGCTGAGCAATGATGATGCCCGCCGTCTCGTGCAAATCAAATCGAGCCCCCACATGAACATCTGAAATTTTCTCTATGTCTCCAGTCTGCGTTCTGCGCATCAACGCAGGTTCAGTACGCGCATCATTTTTGATAAAGTACTGATTGCCCGCATCATCAACCCGGATTTGCATGGTGTTATAGCCATAATGTGTCAAACGCTCGCCTATTTTATTGTCTGTTGTTATTTGCCATTCCTTTGAGGCAAATTTTTCTTGCAAATAAATTTCATATTGTTGCCATAGCTCCGTCATATTCACACCAAAAAAGGCATTGGCATTGCCATTAATGCGAAAAGGAATGACATTGCTGCTGTAACTTTTCAGCCAGGCTGCCAAGGTCGCTTGACCGTAACGGTCAACTAGAAATTGATAAAAATAAACACCGTACAAGTAAGGGGTGACCCCCGCAGGCCAGGTTCGAATAGATTGATTGATTTGCCGGATCGGCTTCAGTCCAGATGCCACTTCTGCTTTCATTAACATATCAAAATAGCTGCTCTGACCTCGCCCGATACCACGTGCTACATCTGTTTCCAAATAAGTCGCGAGACCTTCAATAAGCCAGAGAGGCTGATATAAACTGGGAAACAACAAAGGATGGCGACCCAATACAGATCGCAGACGCTGCGGATTACGCTCCACCCTGTCTATGTGAAGAATATGCGTGTATTCATGAACAATCAGCGACTCAAGCCACATCGCATAATCCATCAGACCTTCGTCGGGGGGCGTCACAACAAGTAACATCCGGTTATAGGGTAACGGTGTCGCCGAACCATTAGCAAAACCCGTTTCATCGGTTAGAACCACATCCGTTTTCTGCTGAGGAAACCAATCGAAAAGTGTTGTTAAGCGTTCATGCACTTCTTCGGCAATAACAACAACAGTGTGTGCTTGCGATTCTAGCCCCGTATGATAATGCACCTTGAAATGCGGGCTATGTAAAGTTTTCCAGTTTAAATCAGGGTCATGAAAAATACCGGCACAAGCAGAAAATCCATAACACAACAGTGCTAATGTAAAAACAACTCGCAAGCCACTCAACATACCCTCCCCCTTAAGTATTGCTAATTATCCTGAAAAACGCGGCTGAACGCGAATGTACCCTAAGGGCACTTCGTGGATCAACCGCATTTTTTAAAATCATACAGCCCACCCTCTTGTAAGCCAACCATACCACGTTAGTTTTTAACCTTTCTAAAGAGGCTCATAACGATTGAAGTTTTACCTCGCCCCTGAAAATGATCGTCTTTGCGCAATAAAAAATATGGAGTCTAAGAGCCCGTAAAAACAGAACTAACACTAGCATTTCGTCTCTAAAATGCTCATACTCTTTGGTATATAAACCTTTGAGCAACACCGGAGATGGAATGATGGACAAGTAAAATGTTAAGTTATTTATTTTCAGTCCCTAAGCGCGAATGACAACGTTAAGTTGAATTTTTTGTTACTATTTCCGAAACATTTCATATCGCTATACAAATAAAAATGGGCGCTAAAAACAGGGATTTTAAAGATTTGAATTTTAAATTTTCTAAAAAAACAGACGTGTCGTCGGGCAGGATAAAGCTTGACAAAACAACGCAAATGTATAAAGATGTATTTGAAATATACTTTATATCACTTTTCTTATCATAACTTTCAGGAGCCTTACTTATGAGCACATCTTTGTTTGAAAAAATTGGTGGTGAAGCCGCAGTGAATGCGGCTGTCGATATTTTTTACAGAAAAGTCTTAGCTGATGATCGCATATCCTCATTTTTTGAAGGCGTCGATATGGACAAGCAAGCATCTAAGCAAAAAGCGTTTTTAACTCTGGCATTTGGCGGTACAAACAATTACTCCGGCAAAGACATGCGTGAAGGCCATGCACACTTAGTCGCAAAGGGGTTAAATGATAGCCATTTTGATGCCGTAATGGAAAATCTTGGCGCAACCTTAACCGAGTTAAAAGTACCTGCTGAGCTGATCTCTGAAGCGGCGGCAATCGCAGAATCCACACGCAATGATGTTTTAGGGCGATAAGATAACGGGACAAGACACTTCGTGGCGCGTATTACGTTTAATGGCCAGGCATATCACTGTGTAAACAACGAGTCTGTATTAGACTGTCTCACACGTCACGGCGTGTCCATTCCCTCATCCTGTAAAAGTGGTGTATGCCAAACTTGCTTAATGCGCGGCTCTAAAGGAAAGATCCCCGAAGACGCCCAACTTGACCTCAAACCAAGCCTGGTCAATCGGAATTATTTTTTTGCCTGTGTTTGCAAACCAACACAAGACATGAACATTCATTTGCCTGACGAAGACATTAACCCCAGAGTTATTGCAACTGTAATTCAAAAAAATAAACTACAACCCGATATTTTACAGCTGATTTTACAAAGCCAAAGCCCTTTCAACTACCAGGCAGGACAATTCTTAAACTTGACTGGCGCAAACGGTATAACTCGCAGCTACTCTATAGCGAACCGCCCTCAGGCAAACAATCAAATTGAGCTACATATCAAAAAAATCGCATCTGGCAACTTATCTACCTGGATATTCGACGAACTAGAGATCGCCCAAGAAGTGGTGATTTCAGGCCCTCACGGTGATTGTTACTATATGACTGAACATCACCAGCACCAACCTTTATTATTGATAGGTACGGGAACGGGTCTAGCCCCTTTATACGGAGTAATACAAGACGCACTCCATCAAAAACATACTCAAACCATTCATCTATTTCACGGTGGCCGAGCAACAACCGACCTCTATTTAATCGACACGTTATTGGCACTAGAAAAACAACATAAAAATTTCAACTATACACCCTGCTTATCGGGAAATTCATCCTTTTCTGGCACGACCAAAGGACGTGCCGATGTTATCGCTTTGTTGCAATACCCAAAATTAAAGGGTTGGCAAATTTTCTTATGTGGTCATCCCGATATGGTTAACACCATGAAGAAAAAATCTTTTTTACAAGGTGCAGCATTGCAAGCGATTCATATGGATGCGTTTGTTCACAGCCATCACGTTGAAACGCCGATAAAACCCGATTAAGCAGGTTGCTTCAATAAAGTGACCAAACCAGGGATCGCATTACCATGCACCTCTGCTCCTCCAGCGCCACCAACTAATGCCTCCCTGAGCTGCGTCACGGCTTCTTTTGCCTGTTGTGGTGTTTCAATCGCTTGCGACATTGAACGACTCTGCTCATTCAACCCCCTCGCAACTGAACTTAAAACAAGCTGATCGGAATGATCACGGCCTTGAGAGGATTCAGCTGAAGTTTTTTGACCTGAGCCTTGACGACTCTCTGACGATTCCGTGTCAACCTTTCCTTTCCCGTTACCCGCGCCCCCTAAGAGGGTCGTTATTCTGTTAGAACCAATTGGATCTGTCATCGTCCTTCTCCCATATTCGCCAAAATTTTGGCAACTCTTCTTCATTTGATGCAATATATCAACCGCTACCCAACTCTACTAGCAATATCCCAGCCAAGTTTGACTTCAACCATTCAGTTAGAATAAAAAGCAAGCGGTAAAAACAAAGCTAAAGTGAGGCTCAAATCCACACATAGAGCCTCGTCGTCGCTCCATTCAGTCTTAAAGACCCATTTTTTACACAAGTAGGGCAATCGATATCAGCCCAAATCAGGTTAACCCGCTATTTTTTCAAAAAACCACAGCCTGATTTCCGGGCGGACTAATCCTGTGTGATGTCTTATGTTTTGATTATGCACTTTTAAATTGGGGGGGAGGGGAGGGGGAACCTCCTCAGCACAGCAAGCACTTGATCCAATAAAGCTTGGTTTTGTAACTTTACAAAAAATCGTGCTGTTCCAGGATGCGCGCAGCGAAGCTGCCGTTTCCTCCAGGCATCAGTGTACACATTTTTTCACAGGAACATGAAAACGAGAACCCGGGTTATTTTATCGTAAGCAGCAAGGTCTTAAACGGAGTTACCGTCATGCGGCTCTGTTGTTTTTTTATTTTCGCGTTTAAACCAGGCATTGGCGCT
>VAPL010617258.1_pt1 | contig 27191 bp, 24 predicted proteins | sample 3395061 | NCBI WGS metagenome assembly VAPL01 (sample SAMN08290444, study PRJNA428436) | hydrothermal vent metagenome | isolation source: Deep-sea hydrothermal vent chimney 2 | place: Pacific Ocean: Juan De Fuca Ridge | depth 2182 m m | reverse complement strand
GTTACATTTTTTAATGTTTGACTAATTAACTCTGTAATACTTTTTTATAATACTTCGCCCTAATTCAACGGATGGTTTTTCAATATGTAAATATGAAACTGTCGCAAGAAAGTAAGTTGCAATTAACGTGAAAGAAAAGGTCACAAATAATCTTAAACCACTGTTATATATTTCAAAATGAATAATAAACAGAATGGCAATCGCCACAAAGAGATTGTGATATAAGTATGTGCTATACGAGATAGTTCCATAGTGCTTTAAGAAGTTTTCGAGTTTATTGTGGAGATTTACTTGTGTCACCAACGCTACATATACGGTAACTATTGCTATAACACCGTACCAATTCCATATTCCAGATACTATTGGAATATCTGGAAGGATAATGTAAGAACTAGCTATAGCCGCTGAAAAACTCACAAGAATGACCAACAAGAAAATACCAAGCATAGAATTTAAACGAAATGTTGACCTTTTATATATATGACCAACAAGAACCCCACCACAGAAACTAAAAGCTAATTTAAATACACTGTTTTCATCAAAATTAATAAAACCGAACTTTGGAAGAAAATACAGTATTAGTCCTAAAATCACGGGCCCGAGTACTCCAAAACGAAGCGAAGCCACTATTACAGGAAAGATAATATAATACTGAAATTCAACAGGTAAACTCCAGTACGCATTATTAAAAAGTTCCTCAGGTCCTGTGATATTAAAGGTCAAAGTTAAGTACGAAAGTAAATCATATATCGAGTATTGAGATAAAAACTGCTTTTCAATCCAATAACCTTGCGGTTCAATATACAAAGCAGAAAAAATATAGCCAAAAAATGCAAATATAACCAAAGAAACAATAAAAGCAGGCCAAATTCTAAATAAACGTTTTGTATAAAAAATAGTAATATCTTTAATGCCAACTCTTTCCGAATTACTTATGTACAAGGTGCATCCACTCAGCACAAAGAACAGAACCACACCGAAGCTACCTAAGTCTAATAAAGACATAAAAAAAAAGTTACTAACTTCATCACTAGAGCTATATTTTACTTCTGTTGCACGAACTGTGTGTGAAACGATCACAAAAAATGCAGCGATGCCTCTCAACCAGGTTAGTTGTTCTATATAATTTTTTTGTTCTTTTGTTTTAAAACCCACCGTATTTCGATCCTTTATTTTTTTATATAATTACCTGTATAAATTCTCTTAATTTAATGATCCAGATTTTATTCCCCAAGCTATTAAGGTGCAAACCATCACCAATATGGTAATCAGGTGAAAGGTTACCATTATTATTAAGGATAAACTTAGACATATTTAATACATGTAATCTATTACTCTTTTTACATATATTACTCAATTTAGCGTTTAACTGTTTAATTCTATTATTGATACCGATTATGCCGCTAGCAACTTCATTGATCGGAAGAACAGCAACAAATAATATGGGGATATTTTCTGGAATTAAATCTATCATTTTTAAATAGTTTTTTAATATTTCAGTATTATTTCTTCTACTAAAATCATTAATGCCTATTGCAATCACGACCAGCTTTGATTTTATGATAGAACGGTAAAAAGGTATTCTATTCAATACTCCTACAGTCGTATCTTGACCAATGCCGAAATTTACAGCTTTATTAGATATGGCAGAAACAGCTAATCCTTGCGTAAGGCTATCACCAATAAATATTATTGATTTGTCTAAAATGTTCTTATCAACCCTTTTGTGATAGGCCAACATTCTATAATAGTGAGGGGTGAGCTCAGGTTTTGCTACCCTATACCCTAGTTTATACTGAACCTGAGCCAAGATATCCGTTTTTGTTATAACAATACCCACAAACACATGAAGAAACAGCAAGTATAAAATAATTATGATTTTCATTTTATCGCTTTTATCTATGTTTACACATTACAAGATTGGGTGATTGCACTGAAGTTTGTTAAGTTTCTTTATTTATGAATCAACACTAAAAATCAAATTTAGTGCACGTCTAAAAAAATAAATTTTATTAATTAAGCACATTACACGCATATATTAACATACTGATTAAAGCTGCATGAGAAAATAGCTATAACCATATATAGATAGTCATTAGTTACAAAATACTCGAATATATTTCACGATAAAGGCTATTTTATAAACTCATATCTTAATTTTTGCTTACTAGAAATTTAAAAATAAATACCAAACATAAACCATTTACGGTCCAATAATGAAATATACGGATAAGTAGTTATGTAATAACTAAAAACCGTGGATATCCGATTAGATTTTTCTTAATCACTACAAATGCGAGTTGTGCATGTGATTCAATGTAGTATAGAATTAGCCTTATATGTCAATAAAATCAGCCCATTAACAGACCAAAAAAATCATCTAAAAAACGAAATTAGACATGAATAAACGCTTATTTAGAATTAACAACTTCGATTTACTCCGTTTGATTGCAGCATTGCAAGTAGCCGTTAATCATTCAGTTGAGATATTACACGTTACACCCACCCCATTTATGAAGAATGTATTATATTTCTCATATATGTTTCCAGGCGTGCCTGTATTCTTTTTTATAAGTGGCTTCTTAATTAGTAAATCTTATGAGAGCAATCACAAACTTAGTGAATATTTTCAAAATAGATTCTTAAGGCTTTACCCTGGTTTACTAGCATGTATCACACTATCCTTTTTTCTTATCTATATCAGTGGATACATGGCAACGACTGATACAAACTTTTTTGATTGGAGCCTTTTATACATAGCAAAAGCATCTATTGTTCAATTCTATAATCCAGATTTTATGCGAGCCTATGGCGATGGTGTTCTAAATGGAAGTCTCTGGACTATTACTGTAGAAATTCAATTCTATTTTATGATACCAATTTTTTATTCCATATTTAAGTTAAAGTTATCAAGAAATTCAAATTTCAAATTAATCTCACTAATATTAGTATTTCTTGTCATTAACCGAATATTTGCCAACATACCTACAGAATATCATCAGGAGATCTGGTACAAATTGATACGCGTGTCCTTTTTACCTTGGATTTATATGTTTCTTTGTGGAATTTTTGTTCAAAAAAACTTTGACTTCTTTTATAAATATCTTGCGAATAAATTCATATATTTAATTGCCTTATATTCTATCATCGGCTACACATCTCTTAGTTACAACTTGGAACTAGGCAATAATATCAACCCAATTATGTTCATATTCTTAGCCGCAACAGCATTTTCATTTTCATATTCTTTTGTTAATTTAAGTAAAACGTTACTCAAAGGGAATGATATATCTTATGGCGCATATATATATCACATGCCGGTGGTAAATTTTATGCTTTACAACGGCATTACAGATAACTTATCAGCAGCGTTATATGCCTTAATTATCACAATATTGATAGCATCACTATCATGGTTTTTTATTGAAAAGAAAAGTCTACGTTTAAAGAAACATCCACTAAACCCTCTTAATCAAAAATGAAAAAATGCAATTAGCATTAGAAAAATACTGTAAACATATTTAGTAAGTAACTATTAATATAATCTAAATTTATATAATTTTAAATTAAATCTTTTTGTAGAGGAAATAGTCGTAATGAAAGAGCAGGCAGCTAGAATGCTTAAAATATTACACTTTAACAAAGGTTTCGATAATCCTGAAAAATGGGTTCATTATGCCATTTCAAATCATTTTGAAAAAGTTAATGCTATTAAATTAAACTCATGTCCAGATTGTGGTTCTGAAACATCCATTTTAAGAGGGCAATTTATTTATTATTCGAGTCTAGCAAGGCTTCAAGAATGCTCTCGGTGTGGAATTATTTTCTCTGATATTCGTATCGCTCCAGAAATCATACAATATCATTTTGAACAAAGTTACAAAGACGAAGCATATTTTTTACAAAAAAGATCTAGAATATTCAGGCAGATAACAAACCTTGTTGCGTTAAATATAAAACATGGAGGAAATGTACTGGATATTGGTGGAGCTAAAGGGCATCTATTATCGATGTTACAAAAAGAGCGCCCCGATCTAAAATATGTACTTAATGATTTATCTAAAGATGCTTGTGATTTTGCAAAAAAAGAATATGGCTTCGATACAATTGAAGGCGGTATAAATGAACTTGAAAGAGTTACTAATAAATTTGATTACATCATCTTGAGTGATGTAATCTACTATGAAAATGAAATAAAAAAATTATGGGATGTTTTACCTAATCTTATGTCAGATCGAGGTACACTAATTATTCGCATACCTAATAAGATCCGTATCATCATTTTCTGGCAATTTATTAAAAATTTAATTACCAATAAAGAAAAACTAGATAAACAAGACAAAATTAAATTTTTTAACCCTGAACATTTGTTTATTTTTTCTTGTATGTATTTAAAAAGAAGATTGAAAAACATCGGATTTAATCAAGTTGACATAATCCCATCTGAACTACTTCGAAATAGTGAAAATAAAAATCACATACCTTTTTATTACTATTTAAGTAAGCTAATTGGTTTTATATCATTTGCTAGGATAATAATTACACCAAGCCTGCTAGTTGTCGCAAAGAAAAAATAATATCATTTAAGACTGTACTAAATTCTGTGACATGTGTTTGTCATTAAGGCCGTTACCGGGCCTTTCGTTAATCAATATGCCTTCTTTTAATATGCGAGATAATGCTCTTTAACTTACCACCTTTTCCTCTTGGTAATTCAGTTACATGTTTAATTATTATATTAATTTTGCTTCCTAAACGTTTGCGAAGTTCTTTTATAATTTCAGTCTCAGTTTCTGACATGTATCCTGCTGCTTTTATTAATGAAAGTTCAATGCTATCAGCAGTATACTGTACATATTGTGATTCAATTACTGGGAAACCCTTCATAACAGGGCTTAATCTGCCAACCTTATTACCTTCAGGCGTAATAATAACATCATCCTCTCTACCTAAAATACGCTCTACAAGAGGAAAAGGCGAGAGACAATTACAGACATCATCAGTGGCGACAGCTCTATCGCCAATTCTGTAACGAATTAATGGCATTACATCATTTACAAAACCCGTGCATACAACTTCACCCTCTTCGCCAGGAAGCGAAGGCTCACCTTTATCATTTAATATTTCAACAACACCAAAATCAGAATAAATATGGTATCGACCTTCAGAGCATTGGCCAATAAAGACACACATTTCAGCCGCACCATACTGGTCATAGACTTTGACACCGAAAGCATCTTCAATGATTTCTTTTTGTTCTATAAAAAGTGTTTCACCTGACGTCGTAATTACTTTGGTAATACCGGATAAATCAATATTATTGCGAATAGCATACTCTGCAATGCTGAAAATGCTCGACGGATAGGAATCAATAAATTCAGGATTATATTGGCGTAATTTATCAATATAAATCTCCATATTTTCATCGGAGAGATGATATGACGAAAACAGCATGTTTTTTTGAAAAAAACTATAACGCCAAAATGGTGCTTTTTTTCTTGACGCCGACATAATAATTCGCCCACCCAATGTTGCTCTTTTCCCCTGAACATCTATACCAATATTTGTCAAAAATCTATCATAAAATGCATAATTTTTTCGGCGGACATTTGAATTACAAAAAATATTTAATGGTTTCCCAGTAGTGCCAGTAGTATTCACAGTAATAAGTTGATCTTTAGAATAATGACGACTCACAAATAATTCTGGATTCTTCCTTACGTGTTCCTTATCAAGTAAAGGTAGATATTTTAAATCCTTTAAAGTTTCAACTCGTTTATAATCAAACTCACCCTGACTATTTTTACTCTTGTAATATTCAACATTACTAACAGCATTTTCGAGTAAAGACTTTAAAGTAGAATTTTGAAAATCATCTATCTGTTTCTTAGAATCAGTTAATTTTTTTACTGACTCAACATAATATTTACTATAATTACCTTTATGTCGAATAATATTAATTTTATAACCGTAAAGAGATATTAATATATTTTGAAACCATACTGGGAACATATCATAAATATAAGTATATTTCCTTTTCATAATAACCACTTAACAATATAATTCTTTGTACAAAACATTATTTAATAATCCAATTCTAATAATTTTTTCTGATAATCATTTACTAATAGATCATAATTATTAAACTCATTTAATACAGCTTTATTTTTAAATAATGGCCCAGAATTTTGTTCTTGTGTTATTAAGCAAGAGTTTGCATTTGCTTCAATTATAACGGGGCCATCTTTAGAGAGAGCAACATCAACACCTACAAATTTATAAAATGTACATGCCGCTTGTAATTTACACGCAATTCTAAGCACATCATCCCACATAGGTATTTTAAAATCTTTGAAAGGTTTTTTAGAATCAGGATGTTCTTTAAATTTATTTCCCTGATTGTTATATGCAAATTCGTGAAGCATTCCTGTATCACAATTCACACCAACAGCAACTCCACCTGAGCTCCAGTTATCAACAAATGATTTACCACGGCCAAATCTCATATATGCACTTATCACTAAAACCTCGTTTGATTTAGTTAAAAGCGTAAGTATACGAATAGTGTTTAATGATGATGCACTAAAATCAGATATCTCTTTAGGCTGTTTTACAATTTCTTGAACGAACATTGTATCCTGTAATTCAAAGTCAGAAATAGGGATTACAGTTTTATTGGTTTTAATAACAACACCCTCGGAATTATTGATGGCTAACACTATACCTTTTCCACCACGCCCCATAACTGACTTAAGTATGAACTCGTTTTTATTCCCCTTCTGAAAGAGAGAATCCAATGAATCACTTAAATTATCACCTGGGTTGATAACTCCATATGAGCGTGGTGCAGGTAAGCCTAAGCCATTAATTAACAAGTCGGTAACAGTTTTGTCGTTAAAAATAATTTGATGTTCATACGGCTGAACTTCAGTACGTAACTTATGCCTTGCATAAGGATGGTACGGGGAACCATAATAGTAGGCCCACTCTGATCTGTCCTTTTCCCAAAGTCTACAGGGAGAGTAATTGTCAGGGAAATACTTGAATTTGAAAAATATAAATAATAAATCAAAAAACACGTCAATAGGAGATTTTGTGCATTCTTTCCAATTAACAAGAAAAATATAACAATAAGGAAGAGCAATAAATCGTAAAAACCGTCTAAATAGATAATGACTTTCAGTAAACATAAAACATTCCTCTTAACAATTCTATTTATCCTAACTTATCAACAGTTTCTAGTAATCGGGTTTTATCATCGTCCCAATTATAATGTTCTCTAACTGCCATTTTACCATTAATTGAATAACTATTTTCTTCACGATATAATTTAATGACAACAGCAGCCAAATCATCAGCATCGCGAGAGTGAAAGGTCAACCCACATTCCGTCTCATTTAGTATTCTAACCATTGGTGGTGCATCAGAAGCAATAACAGGCAGACCATACCCCATATAATCAAATATTTTATTCGGTATTGTCGTATTCACGTGTTTAGATGTTAAATGAGGAATGATACCAACTGCAGAAGATTTAAGAAATTCGCCCAGCGACTCATGAGAAACCCAGCCAACCCATATAATGTATTGTCCTACCCCCTTTTCCTCTATTAATGATTTAATTCTCGACGCGGCATAACCATCACCTACAACAACAAACTTAAAATTCTTTATAACAGCAGTTATTTTTGGAATGGCATCAATAACTGTTTGTAACCCCCTTCCCATCTGGATTCCACCTGTGTATATCATAGAGAAATTATCCTTAATTTCCTTTAATACTCCCTCATTTGTCGAACTAACCGGCGAATCAAAGCTGGCCAGCTCGGGGGTATTACTAACGATCGATATATTATTTTTATTCCCTCCACCATTCTCAACCACATCAATCGCTTCATCAATCACAACCCAAGTATGATCTATATGCTTAAACGTATACCTCTCAACAAGTTTAGCTAGATAAGGATTTCGCACAATTAAATTCAAACCCTGAAATTTTCTTAGTTTCCATATATCATGAATCATAGCGACATAATCTTCAGCCATATCAAATATAACCGGAATATCAAAACGCTTACCAGCCCATATTCCCGCTATGGCCAAAGGTAAATCTCTAACAATTATTAAATCTATTTTATTTCTTTTTATAATTTTATTTAAAAATTTTGCCCATACAGGACTAAAAAACAACGGGAATGAGAAAATATAATTGAGAGATTTATTCTCCCATTTCTTTGTTCTATGTATCGTAATATCGTTTAAAAATTCAATTTCAGGTTGCTTTTTTAAGTTCCTGGACGCAATATGTACATTATGTCCAGCATCTTTTAGAGATGTACATATTTTATCAACCCTGATATCCCAGGGATAGTCAGCATCCCATATATATAAAATATTTTTCATAACAGAAATTCCTGGTAGATATTTTTAGTATTATTGACTGTATTTTCTAGAGTCTGTATTTGTGTAACATATTCAAGGCCACGTTTTGATAAACCTTTTTTTAACTCATCATCACTCAGCATCAACAAACACAAATTAATAAATTGATTCATATTATTCAATTCAAACAAAACCCCATTATCATAATTTGAGATGATTTCAGGTATACCACCAACATCAGAAGAAATAACAGGTAAACCCGCACACATAGCCTCTAATACCGCAATAGGTATCCCTTCATGTGTCGATGTAAGAACAAAAACATCCATTAAGTCAAAGTATGCTGTTACAGCTGTTTGATAGCCAGTAAAAATCACATGATTAGTTAATGATAGTTCATTCACTAATGTTTTTAATTCTTGCATAAGAGGGCCATCACCAACAATAATAATTTTAACATTAGAAAATTTAGATATTATTTCAGGCAATGAATTTATTAAAAATTTTTGGTTTTTTACACTTGATACACGTCCGACAGTGCCAAAAATAAAATCACCAGACTCTATTCCCAATTCCCACCTTAGAGTACTCATGAATTCTCGATTATTATTCTTTAAACATTTAATACCATTTTTAATGGTTGTGATTTTTTGTACTGGAAGTCCTTTACTCAATAAGAATTCTTTAAGATCATCTGACACCGAAATGAGTCGATGAGTTAAAAATACAGCATTCATTCTTTCTAAAAAAACATATTTACTGCTTATCCCTAACATTCCTTTGCCATGGTGAGTACGAATTAGTCGGATATTTGCAAATTTACCTGCAAAACCGGCAACCAGATTTTCTTTAATACCATGCGTATGAATCAACTGGATTTTACGTTTTTTTAAAATACTGTAAATATCTATAATTAATGAAAATATATTGCATTCATTTTCATTTATTAATTCCGTATAAACACCCTGTTTAATCAACTTTTCTCTAAGCTCACCCTCGTTAAAAACTATTACAGATACATTAAATTCTCTCGACTTATAAATTTCAATAATAAGACCGAAAGCTTGTGCCTCAGCCCCACCCCATAAATCTCCTGAAATAACATGACAAACATTAATCGCTGACACCGTTCTAACCTATATGTACAAATTAAACATGATAAAAGAATAGTAGAATTGTTTAAATAAATTTAATAGCTGAAATAGCCTTTACAATTTCAGCCGAAGCTTGACCGTTCCCGTAAGGATTATCCCTGTTTGCCATAGCTTTATAAGCAGCTTCATTAGTTAACAGTATATCAACTTCGGAAATTATCTTCTTCATATCCGTTCCGACTAATTTAACAACACCCGCAGTTACAGCTTCTTGTCTCTCTGTATTTTCTCGCGTAACAATTGTTGGCTTAGCAAGTGAAGGAGCCTCTTCCTGTATTCCACCTGAATCAGTAATAATTAGATAGGACTTGTTCATAATATAAATAAATGGCTCGTAGTCTAAAGGCTCAATAAGTCTAACGTTAACAACATTTGAAAGAATCTCATATACAGGCTTGCGAACGTTTGGATTCAAATGCACTGGGAAAACTATTTCTATATCCGGGTGCATTAATGCTATTTTTTTAAGTGCATTGCAGACATTGCCAAAACCTTCACCGAAATTTTCTCGTCGATGCCCAGTAACAAGAATGATTTTTTTCGAAAAATCTACACATTCAAATTCTATAAAATCATTCTTTTCTTTATCAATTTTATTTTTAACCCACAATAATGCGTCAATTACCGTATTCCCTGTTACAAATATTTTCTTTTTGTCTATACCTTCCGATAATAAATTGTTTTTAGAAATTTCTGTTGGTGCAAAATGATAATCCGCTATAGCCGTAGTCATTTTCCTATTCATTTCCTCAGGAAAAGGAGAATACTTATTGCCTGTACGTAGACCCGCTTCAACATGTGCAACCTCGATTTTCTCATAATAAGCAGCCAATGCACCGGTAAATGTTGTTGTTGTATCTCCCTGCACAACAACTAAATCAGGTATCTCTTTCCTAATAATAACTCCTAGCTGCTCGATACATGTCACTGTTAAACCTGATAAGGTCTGATTATCCTTCATCAAATTCAGGTCATATTCAGGAACAATATCAAATACTTTTAAAACCTGATCCAGCATTTGTCGGTGCTGTGCAGTCACGCAAGTTATGACATTGAATTCTAAAGGATGTTTTTTGAGTTCGATAACAAGTGGACATAATTTAATGGCTTCTGGTCGTGTTCCAAATATTATAAGTATTTTTTTCATTTTTAATTCCAAATATTAACAAATATTATAATCGCAAAGTTGATTCAGATGTATTTAATTTTGATTTTTTTAAATTATCATGTATCCGGACAGTTGCTACAATGATAGCTAGAAAATACCAATAATGTGGATAATATAAAACTGAAATGAATGTACCTGATGCAAAATAGCCTGCAAAAGCAGCCATAAAACTATATGACATGGCATTAAAATATTTCACATCCGGATCGTTAGTTTTACCTTTGGTTTTAATTTTTAAAATATCTCTTATATTATATCTTAATAATTTATAAAAAATAATAATCCCAAAAATCCCTAACTCAGGAATCAAAGTAAACCATAAAGAATGTGCAACACGGCCTGTCATCCCTCGACTAAAACGACCAGCCTGATATTCATCAAAGCGCCATTGGAAATTATTACCACCTACACCAAGCGGATTATCTAGAAACATAATCCAAGCCGTTTCCCATGATTTAATTCTGGCACTGGCGGTGCTCTCTTTTGTATTGGTAACCGTTGACATTTCGTTGATATACTTATCACCACTATACATGAAAATAGTTGACCCAATTATAGCCACTAACACTAATGACAAAAACTTTCGTGGACTTAATAACCAAATGACGAAAAATACAGCAACAAGTCCAACAAAGCCACCACGAGAAAATGAAATAACAACAGCCATCAAACCAAACACCAAACCTGAGAGGTAAAGTATTTTGTATTTTATATTTTTTTCTATCAAGAAAAAGAAATAACAAAATGGAAGAATCATGTTTATATACAATGACACATCATTTTCATCAACAAAAAAACTCCCGGAACCCATCCCATTATGATTTAAACTATAGACCGATACGTAAATCATAAAGCCGGTAAAATATCTCATAAAAACTTTGAGACGTTCCAGTGAATTAACGCAAATTATTATTGAAATAATAACGGGCATATATTTAAGCATTAACACTGTAGTATTATATGCGTGAAAATTATTAACAGCGAAGGGAATATAAAGTGATAATAAAAATATAAAATACCACATCATCCTAATTTGATCACATTTGCTTTTTTCTATCCCATTATTTTTTAAGATAAAACCGAATAAAACAAGAACTATAATAAATGCAGGCCTCAAAAACCCAATGCCAAATAAGTCTTGCGGCCGCACATACTCAATAAAAACAAACAAAATTGTAAAAAAGAACCAGCTTCCATCAGCTGCAGGTTTTTTTTCTGTTGAAGATTGTCCTTCTACAACAGGTTTTATATTATCTATCTTTTTTGCCACTGTAATATTCTTAGTTTTGTTTAATAAATAAAGACATGGGCAATCTACGCGCTCTTTAATTTTTTTAGTGCTTTAAAAACACCTCTATCAAAAATCCACAAGAATCCTAAATAAGTACCACCAGCAACTATAACTTTTACAATTAATCCGCTAGATAACTCCATGTTTGTCAAGATACTCGATTGATTCATATACCATAAAGGTAATGACATCACAAGAACGCCAATTACAGGTATAGATATGTTTCTAATATATAGACTAATAGAAATATCTAAAATTCTCAGCGTATAAATTACCCAAACTATTGTAATTATGAAATACGTTGTGAACCATGGATATAAAATGGCATGCAGTTCGTACTGTACAGCAAAATAAAATGAAATAGACATGAAAATTGCTGTTGCAGAATTAAAATATAATGCACGATTTGGGTGCCCCATAGCCGTATGTACGTGATTATTTAGGGCATTTAATGCCGTAATGATTTGCACCAAACATAAAGACTCGAATAGAGTTATAATGGGGATCCATTTCTCTCCCAACAGAAGTTTCACAAAATCCCCCCCCGCAAAAAAACCACCGACAAAAATAGGAAAGACAATCGTCGATGTAAAACGCATTATCTGTAGATAAAGCTCATTAAATTTATCCTTCGCTGACTGGTACCGAGAAAGAACTGAATAAGTAACCGTATTAATTAGAGCTACAATTTTATCAGTTGGCATTTGAGCTAACTGGAGTGCGAAAATATAGTAACCCAAGTCTTCTAGTGACCAAGCTCTACCCGCAAAAAATCTGTCTGACACCTCAAATAAATAGTATGCCGACGAACCTAACGCAACGATGACCCCAAATTTCAAATAATGCCGTGCCTCTTTCATATTAAAATGAAATAATGGTAACCACCTAACAACATAATAAACCGCTATTAAACGAAAAAACCCCCTAATGATTCGTCCGCCAATAAGAGCCCATACACCACCACCAAGATATGCTATAAGCACCATTCCTAAAGTAGAGATCACCGTTGTGACTAACTCAATCATCCCATACGATTTAAAATTTAAGTCTCGCTGTAACATGTTAAGTGGTACAACTTGTAAACCCACAAAAAGAAAGACAAGTGAAACCGATTGTACTAGAGGAATAACTTTCGGTTCATGAAAAACATATGCCGTTAAATACGAAATAGGGATACAACTAATAGCAAAAACCACACTAATCATAAAAGAGAACCAAAAAACTGATGACAAATCTTTCTGCGTCTGATCCTTCCTTTGAATGATTGAAGCGCCGAGTCCTAATTCACTAAAGATTTCAGCGTAACCAGTAATTATTGTCGCAATTGCTGCAAGAGCATAGTCTTCTGGTAGTAGAATACGTGCAATAATAATTGTAATCACCCATGAAAATGTATGGCTAATTATTTTAAACAAAGCAAACCAGGAACCATTTTTAAGGGCTTTCATTTTCAGAGACATAACTAACCAAACTCTCTGTTATATTTAGAAAAACCAGATAAATATAATTCTTCATATTTAGACATCATTTTAAGCGCACTAAATTTCTCAGCAAATATATTCTTTCCTTTAACAATAAAAGCCTCTCTTTTATTATCATCTACAAGTAAATCTATAATTGAATCACTAAGCTCTTCAATATTTTTAGGTTTAACTAACAAACCATTTACCTGGTGTTTTACTGCTGTACTTACCCCCCCTACATCGGTTGAAACTATCGGACAACCGCTGGCCATCGCTTCAAGTAAAACCATTGGTAACCCTTCACTATATGATGGCAATACATATAAATTGAATACTTTTAACAAATCAGCAATATCATTACGTGTCCCTAAAAAAATAACATTTCCCTGCATACCAAGTTCAATAACGAGATTTTCAAGTGGCTGCCTATATTCACCATCTCCTGCAACGACTAGTACTGCATCCGGAAACGGAATAAGAATTTTTCTCATTGCCTGAATCAGGCAGGAAATACCTTTTGCTTCTGTTAAGCGCACACCTAAGCCGATGACAGGGGATTTGTCAGAAATACCAAGTTGCGTTTTTTTTTGTTCTATATCAACATCAATATTATAAATTCTTTCATCAATGCCATTTGCAATGGTCAATATTTTTTTTGCTGAAATTTTTTCGTATCTGATTAAATTTTTCGAGGTATGCTCAGACACCCCAATTACTTTGTATGCATATTGAGAAACGAGCCATTCAGCAATCATATAGCGCATCTTATCAGGGAACTGACGAGCATGGTCGGTATGAATAACCGTTTTAACTCTGGCCTTTATAGCGGCTAATGTTCCATCAAAAAAAGGTTGCGTATTATGCGTATGAACTACATCAATTTTTTTATCTTTTAGAATTGAAGCAACCTTCAAAAATGAAAAATAATCTGTCTTACCTTTTCCAGAAGGTAGAAGCATCACTTCTATCCCTAAATTTTCAATTTCTTTCGTTAATTCACCTAATGTTCTTAAACATAAAACATAAATTTCAAATTTATCACGGTTAATAGTTCGACAAATATTAACAACAACTTGTTGCAATCCTCCCACTTGAAGATCATGCGTGATTTGTAATATTCGTATTTTTCTTTTCACTTGTTAACTTCTTATGCTTGCATGTGACGCTTTAAAAAGGCAGCCTTTTTCTTAAACCTGACAAATGAAACGCAAACAATGATTTACTAGAAGACACATCATTATGAACACCAATTCGATTCATACTAAATGCATCAGAAACAGGTTCACTCTCATAACCAAATTTTGTTGTAACAGCAGCTTGGTAGCCAGCAGACTTTACCAATTTCAGCACCTCAGCATTATAGTTACCATTGGGGTAACAAAAAACGGGAGAGAAATTTATATTATTTTTCTGTATATCAAGCATTGACTCTGTTATTTCCTGCTGTGCTTCATTCAAGGGGATGGATGTTAGTATTTTATGGTTACAAGTATGTGCTCCAAACGAGATATTGCTCTTAGACATTTCTCTAACCTCATCCCAATCAAGCATGTTTCTCAATACGGGGGCTTGCTCATCAAACAATTTGTACAAATCATCAATGGCTTGCTCTCTTTCCGATTCTGAATAGTGCTTTAAGGTTTCTATAATCTCATCAATAATTTGTAACTGATTGCTCGCGTTCATTCTTTTTAAAATTCCAATCATCACTGCTGCAGAATTATTTTCATCCCAGCTATCATCTTTGATGAAAAGTTGAGCATTAACATACTCAATCTTTAACTGCATTATTAAATGACTTATTTTTTCATGCCAAAACCAACGATTTACACCAATAAATTTAGTTGCCAGGAAAACAGTAGCAGGTATATTATTCTTTTTTAAGATGGGAAATGCATTTTGATAATTATCAAGCCATCCATCGTCAAAAGTAACAACACAATAGGCTTTACTTTTATCCAGAGCATTGGTTTCAAGTAGAATCAGTAATGTATCGAGTGAAATCACGTTATAAAATTTTTTTACAAATTCCATTTGCTGTGTAAATGATGAGGTCGTAACATACATGCCGGGTTGAATATATTTAATTGTCTTATCCTGCTCGGCTAAAACTCGGTGATACATTAAAATAAGCACCTTACCCGCATGCGCTTTACGGTGATTTGCGATAGCATAATATAACAAGGCCACCATTCTGCGAATAATATTACTCAACCCCAACTTTACCATTACCTGTACATTCATTTAAAATATCTAGCATTTATTTCTATAAAGATGTTTTACTGATTATTATTTATTGCTATATATCAACAGCTTAACTTATAAATTAGCCCATCTTAATATACTCTATAATGCCATACTTAAGCTAATTTTACACTCACTAAAAACATAATGTTATTAAAGTCGTTTTAGAATAAACATGCCGTTTCTAATGTTTCAATATCATCACCATTTATTATGTTTCTATAAGCAAAATTGAAAAGTAAAGAATTTAAACCGAAGTAAAGAATTTTTAATAAATATCCGTTAAACTAGTCGAAAAACTAAATATAATAACTGCTTCTAGGTAAAGGATTCACATGTCAAACAAAGCTATTCTGGTCACTGGCGGTGCAGGTTACATCGGTAGCCACACCATTAAACAACTGGGCGCAGCCGGTGAAAAAATCATCGTTTTAGACAATTTATCGACCGGCTTTAAGGCCTCCGTTCTTTGTGGTGAACTCATTCTGGGAGATACAGGTGACAGCCAACTCGTCGATAAAATTCTCTCAGACCATGATATCGATACAGTAGTCCACTTTGCAGCCCATACCGTTGTACCGGAATCGGTTACTAACCCATTAAAATACTATTGGAATAACACCTGTAGCACCCGCAATTTGCTTGAACAATGCGATAAGCATGGTGTAAAGAACTTTATCTTTTCTTCAACCGCTGCCGTTTACGGTATGCCCGAAACAGGTTATGCAAAAGAAGATACGCCAACGGCTCCAATTAATCCCTACGGCTCATCTAAACTGATGACCGAAATGATGCTACACGATTTAAGTTTCGCATCGGATTTAAATTTTGTTGCATTACGTTATTTCAATGTAGCCGGTTGCGACCCGCAAACAGAAATTGGCCAAAGTACCCCTAATGCTACACTTTTACTCAAAGTTGCTTGTGAAGTAGCCGTTGGCAAACGTCAAGAAATCTACATATTCGGAACAGATTATCCTACCCCTGATGGTACAGGGATTCGTGATTACATTCATGTTGAAGATTTAGCCAATGCCCATTTATGTGCGCTGAGCTACCTACGCAAGGGAGGCGAGTCCACTACTTTAAATGTCGGCTATGGCCATGGTTACAGTGTAAGAGAAGTGCTAGATGCCGTCGAGCGCATCGATGGCAAACCGCTTAATATCATCGAAAAAGAACGCCGAGCCGGCGACCCACCTAACCTTATTTCAGTCGCTGATGAAATAAAGACTCGGCTCAAATGGGTACCGAAATATGATGATCTTGATGTTATCGTCAAAACTGCACTTGCTTGGGAATACAAACTAAAAGAGAACCCCGAGGGGTTTGTAAAATAAGTGCGTTTCAGAATTAACCCCAAACGTGCTGTTTGAAAGCTGTAGTAAACCTGTCAACGTCTGACTCAGACAACTCGTTTACCCCCGCTGCGGCCTGACGCCCTCCTCCAGTCGCAAATTGGCGGCATAAGGTATCAGCTCCCATTTTTGTTCTTAGAGGAGCTCTAACACTCACCTGAAAGGTTCCTTTGCCTTTAAACGTCAGTATCGCGTGCGCCTTGGCCGGATTTTGCTGCGCCAGATCATTCCCGTAAACGCCACTTACACGCCTTGACCATTTTTCGTCTGGCAATAAATACACCGTGCCGCTTTCATCATTAATTTCACTTTTTATAGTCGCCGCTTTAGACATATCTTCCTCGTAGCCATGTTGTAGAACATTAAAAACATCATTTTCCTCAATAAAGTCCAGTGGGTTTTCATAGGGTTTTACTTTTTTATACAAATCGGCGGGATGATAAAACAAATCATCAACTGAACTTCCGTAACCATTATAATTAAGATAGGTACCAAGCTTTTTTAATCGCTCAAGATCATCACCGGATAAACTCAAAGGAGTAGCCGCCACACAAGCACTATCGAATAAATTATCACCAAAAGCAGCTGTGACAGCCCAGGCAAGATATTTACCCTGCAAGGTTTCGTTAACCAGCAGACTTGAACAGGTACCCGGTTGTGTATCGATGTGAACCTGAAGCCCTGAATGTACGGGAATGTCACCCGCAAAATGATGATCAAAATAAACAATATCAGCGCCACTATCCAAAAGTACAATCAAAGCATCACGATTTTTATCCAGGGAGATATCAAATACAGCAACATTATCGCCTTTACCAGCAGTAATACGGGATAGTAAATTAATATCTCGTTTAATCCCTGTCACCAACCAACTATCAACAGGATTTGCTAATCTAAGCTGGTGAAGAGCACAAATACCATCCGCATCGCCATTGAAAACATCAATATACATATAGATTACCGCTACTTTTATTAATTTATTGGAATATTATAGATTTTGTCATAATATAAACTTAAACCAACACTGACATAAATACAAATAGATGACCGAACATAAAAGCAGCAATACCGTATGGCATCATGCCACTGTCACTCGAATCCGACGTGAAAAACTTAACAAGCATAAAAGTGTAATATTATGGTTTACAGGCTTCTCCGGTGCCGGCAAGTCGACGCTTGCCCACAGTGTCGAAGAAAGGCTGCATAAATTAGGCTGCAGCACTTTTGTATTAGATGGAGACAATGTCAGACAAGGTTTATGTGGTGATCTAACTTTTACAGAAAACGATCGTAAAGAAAATATTCGCCGAATTGGTCAAGTATCTAAGTTATTTATTGAATCGGGGGTAATAGTTTTAACCGCTTTTATCTCTCCATTTAAAGCAGACAGACAACTTGTTAGAAATATGACTAAACATGGTGACTTTATAGAAATCTATTGCAATAGTCCTATTGAAGTTTGTGAGCAGAGAGATATTAAAGGACTTTACAAAAAAGCACGTACCGGCGAAGTTAAGGAGTTCACTGGAATATCCTCCCCCTATGAAGAACCATGCAATCCAGAACTTATCATTAATACTGGTTCAGACTCACTTGAAAAATCCACCGACGATGTTCTTCAATATCTCAATGAGCGAAATATATTAGCCACTTCAGACTAAAAATTTTAAACTAACGCCTCTACGCTTTTCCCCAATATCAGTAAGAACATATTGTAGTGTGATACCCCATTAAAACAACCGAGGTTAAAAGTAGAGGTTAAGCCGCTTTCAGTAATTGTCAATATTTACTGGATATCACTAAAGTAACTTAGAGTTGTCATAATTTTTCTGAATAATTCTTGCTGGATTCCCCATCACCAAAGATGATATTTCGATGTTACTTAAAACGATCGAACCAGCCGCTATTGTTACATTATCGGTTATATATAAACCGCAACTTATAAAAGAATGTGCTCCGATCCAGACATTACATCCAATTTTCAGAGCTTTATTTGGAGCGTCTTCAGAATTATTGTTTATACAAATTGTCACATGCTGATGCACCGAACAGTTTTTACCTAATATAACAAGAACCAAATTCAATATCAGAAGAATGCCCTATATAAAACCCTGCCCCTATGTTTGCCTCTGATGATATCTGAATACCATATAATTTTTTTATTATTAGATGAAGTAATAAATACACAGGGTTGTTCCCATGTTTTACTACCCACTTACCAAAACGATAAACCATTATGGCATGCAACCCAGGGGTACAAAATAATAAACGAATTTTTTTAATACTCCCTGGACTTTTACATCCAAAATCAATTTTACAGTATCTCTCAAAATCTATCTTTATGTTAGCGAACATCAACCACACCTATTATTCCAGCAAATAATCTGAATAATCTGAATAATCGATCTTAGCACTAACAATTTTTGCTGGATTACCTTTTAGTAAAATACCTGACTGTACGTCGTCAAAACCTTTTAGACAGTTAATCGCCTGATTTAAGAGACACCTTAGCTCATCTCGTTTATAAATTGATTTGTCTATCGTAGTGCATTTTTCTTCTTGCCGCCATCGTGTTCGATTTAATGATGGCTCTTTGATCTAATATTTCCTAACCTCGACCATAAAACACATCAGCCGGTGTTAGGTTATCAAGTGATTCATGATAACGCTCATGATTATAATAACTCACAAACTTTTGAAGATGCTCTTCAAGTTCACTTGGCATGTAGTAATGGTTGAGTAAGATCTGGTTTTTCATTGAACGATACCAGCGTTCTATCTTACCTTGCGTCTGAGGATGGTACGGGCGACCACGTGTATGCGTTAATCCATTATCACCTAAATAATCAGTAAGCTCTCCAGAAACATAACATGGCCCATTATCACTCAGTAAGCGGGGTTTATGATTGACCTTAACCTGATCTAAGCCAGTAAAATTTAATACATCATCTAATATATCTTTAACATCACTTGCACCCATATTGGTACACAACCGCCAGGCAATAATATATCGTGAGTAATCATCGAGAATTGTTGATAAATAATACCAGCCCCACCCAATGATTTTGAAATACGTGAAATCCGTTTGCCACATTTCATTAACGCGGGTTGTTGGGCTTTGAAATTTATCCGAGGCTTGCATTAAAATATAAGCAGGACTTGTGATTAAGTCATGCTCTTTTAATAAGCGATATATGCTTGATTCAGAGATAAAATACGCTCTTTCATCTGTATAATTCACCGCAAGCTCGCGAGGTGAGAGCTCTGGTTTATCCAATGCAAGTTTTAACATGTCAGAATAACGTTCATCTGATATTTTATTCCACACGGCTTTAGGCGTTGGCTTTTTATCTTCTAAACCTTCAACACCTTTATCATAAAAACGTTTTAACCAATTATAAAACGTGGATTTATGAATATCTAAACGAGCGAGTGTTTGTTTTACTGACAAACTTGATTGTTCAACGAGCTGAATAATTTCATGTTTTTCAGAAGCTGAATATCTCATATGTCGTCCTCCCCAAAGCCGTTCACGCTTTTTTTAAGAAGACGATTTTCCATTAGTAGCTCTGCTAAGGTTTCTTTTAATTCTGAGGATTCTTTACGTAATATTTTAACTTCATCAGAAATGGCTTCACGAACTGTATCTCCGGACAAACGTTTTTTACCGGCTTCCATAAAATCTTTTGACCAACGATAGTAAACATTTGAGTTGATACCTTCACGTCGACAAAGTTCAGCAATGCTGTCTTCACCTCGAAGCCCCTCTAAAACAATACGTATTTTTTCTTCGGAGGAATAATGCTTGCGGGTGGCACGACGTATATCGCGAACGGCCTTTTCTGTGCTATCTTTTCTTTTCATCGTTATTTCCTTTTCTTAGGTTAACGATGAGCTAAAACTGTCTCTTATGCAATTAGGCTATTATGTCCAACTGGTGCTGACGGGGTACAGCATAATATCCTATGATGAATACAAGATATCATCCTTTTAAGTACATCATTTCCAGGCTTTTGATTAAAAGAAATATTGAAAATACCTGTTATTCCGCACATAATTGAAATAATTCCCTACTAGTAATTCGGTGAAAATGACATTTCATACTTCAGCAGCCGTTCCATAATACAAACTACAAGAATCCACCTCTCAATAATAGTGACATAATATGGCTTTTAGGTGCCTAGAAAATACTGGAAAGTTCATACTGAGACAATAAAAACGTCTCTATGCTTCCTAACAATATCAGTAATAACATATAATAGGTAAACAATTTCAAAATAGTTAAAGAGAAATCGAATGCCTGAAACAATTGTAATTCTAAGCCTGCTGGGTGCTATCTACAGTTATTTTTTATACCCACTTATATTGCTCGCACTGCCAAAAAGAAACAACTTTAAACTACCGAGTGGCTCTGCTAACTCAGACAAGCTACCTTTTCTGACACTTATTATCACTGCATACAATGAAGAATCACGTATAAGAGAAAAAATACAAAACACTCTCGATATTGACTACCCTATCAATAAACGTGAAATCCTAGTTGCCTCAGATGGCTCAATTGATAATACAAATAAATATGTCTCTACATTTTCTGATGGTGGTGTCCGTTTAATTCAAGTTGAAGAACGCAAAGGTAAAGAAAATGCACAGCTTGCCGCTATTAAAGAAGCGAAAGGTGATATCCTAGTTTTTTCTGATGTTGCAACACAAATCCCAAAAGAAGCACTTAAACGCATTGCGAGAACATTTGAGAATGAAAAAATTGGCGCATTGTCCAGTGAAGATCGCTTTATTACCGATAATGGCGAAGTTGCAGGAGAAGGTGCTTACGTTAAATACGAAATGTGGCTTCGCCGACTTGAAGCAAAAGTTAAAAGCCTTGTTGGCTTAAGTGGCTCTTTTTTCGCCTGCCGAAAAATCATTTGCAAAAACTGGGATATTAATGTTCCAAGCGATTTTAACACTGCTTTAAATTGCATATCACAAGAATATGTTGCCATTTCACACCCAGAGGTTTTAGGCTACTACCCAAACCTCAAAGATGAAAGCAAAGAATATCAACGCAAACTTCGGACTGTTATTCGGGGTATGGCTGCCATCAGCAGTAAACCATCAGTACTCAATCCTTTTAAATATGGTTTATTTGCACTTGAAGTATTCAGCCACAAAATCATGCGTTGGTTGGTTCCCTGGTTTCAACTTAGCTTATTGACTACTAGCCTGATGGTTTGGCAAAATAACATTTTTTTCAGCCTGCTACTTTTTGCGCAAATTATTTTTTATGGCCTTGCCAGCATTGGAGGGGTATCAAAATCTGCTCGTTCAAGTAACCTGATTAAAATTCCATTTTTCTTTATGCAAGTCAATTTAGCAATAGCGCACGCATGCTTACAGTTTGCAATGGGGAAACGCATTACAAAATGGGAACCATCAAAACGTTAATTTTAATATATCCATTTTTCAAGGAATAATTTGTGAGGTTAGTTGCTTTAGATTTAGTGCGGTTTTTCGCAGCCATGGCTGTGGTCATGTATCATTATACTGCCAGGGTGGATTCAAACTCATTTGAGACGCTTTCCGAAATAACTAAATTCGGATACTTAGGCGTGCCCATGTTTTTTGTGATTAGCGGTTATGTCATTGCATTGTCTGCAAACAATCGAAATGCATTTGAATTTGCAGCATCAAGGCTAACACGGTTATATCCCGCTTTTTGGGCTGGCATAGCATTTACAGTTATAGCTATGACTATTCTTGGAAAAAACACTTTTTCAATTAATCAGGTGTTAGCCAATTTAACCATGCTTAATGATTACTTCGGTTATGAAAATATTGATGATGTGTACTGGACACTTCAAAAAGAAATAAAATTTTATGCCTGTATATTTCTGCTAGTATTATTTGGTGTATTCTCGAAAATAAGAATATGGTTAAGCCTATGGCTATTTATAACAGCGCTCTATTTATTTACCAAACAACCATTCTTTATGGGTTGGTTTATCACACCGACATACTCATCTTTATTTATTGCTGGAATAGCCTTTTACTTAATTCACAAAGAAAAACCAAATCGTTATAATATTTTCATTCTAATCTCATCACTGCTTATTTCCAGCTTTTATTCATTTCATCACGCAACAAGCTTTATGATTAAACCCAGCATTACAAACCAATACACTGCCGTTGTATTCATTTGGTTCTTTCACCTGTTTTTTTATGCCCTCGTAACCAATAAAATATCCCTGAAAAATCGTAGTTATTATTTAACACTAGGAGCTTTAACATACCCACTATATTTAATTCATGGTATTGCAGGGCAGGCCATAATCGATGGCCCATTAAAAATAATGCCTGCGGGCTTAGCTGTTATTGTCGTAACTCTATTTATGTTAGTCTTTGCCTATCTAATACATATATTAGTTGAAAAGAAAATAGCGACACCAATGAAAAATAAATTGCTTAATTTAATAAGCTCAATTCCCTTTTTACAGGGTAGATCGAAAACTTAAAAATCACTATGAAAACCTTAATCATCAGAATAAAAAATGCTTAATTCATTCAAAAAAATAAGACCTGTTGGAAATTATATATCGACTAAAAAAGTCTCCCCCACTTGTTACTCTCTATATTCATATCTAACATACTATTGCAACTCAGGAACAGCGGCTTTAGCGGCCACTATAGTAGCTGCATGCAAACTAAAGCCGGAGATTAAAACTCCTGAAATCATAATCCCTGCCTATGCCTGTCCTGATTTAATTAGCGCAATTGTTTATGCAAAAGCAATGCCCGTTCTGCTTGATCTTAAAAAAAACACCCCTGAAATATCCCTGGAATTATTAGAAAAATCCATTACTAACAATACAGTTGCTATTGTAAGTGTAAGATTTTTTGGTATAACAGAAAAGAGCAGGCAACTACTTGAAATTGCAAAAAAATATAAACTTATAGTTATTGAAGATAGTGCTCAAGGTTTTCCTGTAGAAAACATTGATACTTACTGGCATGGCGATTTTATTATCATCAGTTTTGGTAGAGGCAAACCAGTTAATTTACTTGGCGGCGGAGCGGTATTATCCCGCAACAAAAAACTAATGGATTTACTCCCTATTCCATCTAAAATCCAAGCGTCTTTAATCGATAAAATTAAATATAAGCTAAAATTGTTTTTGTATAACAGAACAATAAACCCGATTGTATACGGGTTTATATCCAGACTTCCTGGCTTAAAACTGGGCCAGACAATTTACAAAAAACTCGATGACATTGAATGTATTAGTAGAAGTACTGTGCTACTTCTCAACTCAAATCTAAACACATACAAAACACGCAAGACCTGTCAAAATAAAATTCACAGTATATTACAAAACATCGATTCTACAAAAATAATAGATATCCCATTTGCATTAAACCATGATATGTCTCAGCCATTGTTACGCTACCCAATACTAATAAAAGATCCGGTAATGCGATCTGCGCTATTTAAAGAGTTGCAACCATATGGTGCATCTATTATGTACCAACAACCGTTATACAACATCGATATTGCCAGCCAATACATCAAAAAAAACTACAACAACTATCCAAATGCCACTCAATTTTCAAGCCAACTCATCACCCTACCAACACATGAAGACATTGACTCCCGAATTCTTAATATATTTGAAGTTGCATTAAAAACAATTTGATTAATATTGTCCTTTTTTGTATTTGAACAGCGCAAGGAATCGAGAGTATTGAAAACTAAGATTGAATTTTTTACTCGATCCTTTTGGGAAAATAATAGCCACAGGAATAAAAAACACCTTAATTACACCCGGTGTTGGTAAAAGTAAATGTTGCCAAATATTAGATATAGTATTTACGGTACGAACTCGACCAAAAACTTGTCCCTGAAAAATATATCTATCAATAATTCTATTTAGTATATTAAAGGCAAAAAAATTCATCGAATGTTGTAAACGAATAATATCCCTCTCTATATTTATGGTTGACCTGATAAAACCATTTAAATATAAATACTGCAATGTTAAATACATATAATTTGCAATATAAGCCGTATTAGAACAGTTAATTATTTTATCCCAATCAAGTTCATCATTATGTTTATTTATCAAAATAGCTATATCCAATAAAGCAAATGCACCTCCAACTTGCTTAAACTGTTCTGCCCAATGAGAAGCAATATAAATGATTTGCAATTCATAACTCAGCCTGTGAATTTTCAAATCATAAAATTTATCAGTGCACTTCTCATTTTCAATATTATCCAGTTGAAACACAGGAGCCGTAAAACAAGGAGAGGAATAGGTAAATAACTTCTGATGCACTTCCAACCATATTTCTTGTTCGACATGTTGCCATGGCATTGTATGGTGATGTGTTCTGTAAAAATCTGATGAATAAGAAGAACTTTGCTTATAGCCTAAAGTAGGAAGGATTTTTTCTGCTTGCTCTATTTCCGTACCATCTATCAAAATATCTATATCGCGCATGATTCGATAAAAGGCTTGTGGGTAGAGCTCTGTACTTATCGACATACCCTTTAATAAAGTCGGAATGATGCTGGCTTTATTAAATGCATGAATAATTTTTACAGTTGCATCAAGTTGCGTTTGAAACCAGAATTTTGTTATTAGATGATTAGACTTGAGAGTTTTAATTAATGGTTCGTTATTTGTTGGCAGAAGGCCGTAATCAAACACAATAGAACCAACACCAGCTTGAACCGACCATTGTGCGGCATCAAAATTAATTTCTACTTTACCTTTCCCCAAACAAAAACTTTTTAATAATTCCTTAAGTTGATTGTTGGGTTCAGATTTAGACATTTAATAATCAAGCTTGTAAGTGAGAACTACCATGTGATTCAATTTCTTCTATTAGCTGTTTAGCAAGATCATCGATACTCATTTCACCTAAATCTTGTCCAGCACGTGTTCTCACCGCAACCGTGCCATTTGCCATTTCTTTATCACCAATGACTAACTGATACGGCACTTTCTGCAAAGTATACTCACGAATTTTAAAACCAATTTTTTCATTACGAAGATCGGAATTTACACGCAAACCATGAGCTTTAAGTTTATGGGTAACATCTTGAATATAGTCATGCTGCCGATCTGTTATACCCATTACCACAGCATGCACTGGTGCTAACCATAAGGGGAAATCACCGGCATGTTCTTCGATAAGAATACCAATAAACCGTTCTAACGAACCTAAAATCGCCCGATGTAACATAACCGGTGTGTGCTTAGCACCATCTTCCGCTACGTATTCAGCTTCTAAACGACCCGGCATGGAAAAATCGACCTGAATAGTGCCACACTGCCAAACACGGCCAATACAATCTTTAAGTGAAAACTCGATTTTGGGGCCATAGAATGCGCCTTCTCCCGGTTGCAGTTCCCACTCCAGGGCTTTGGAATCCAATGCTATCTCAAGTGCTTTTTCGGCCTTGTCCCAAACTTCGTCACTGCCGACACGTTTTTCTGGACGAGTCGATAATTTAACAATAACTTCGTTAAAACCAAAGTCGGCATATACCTTATATAAAAGGTCAATAAAGTCGATGACTTCTTCCTGAATTTGCTCTTCAGTACAGAAGATATGTGCATCGTCCTGGGTAAAGTTTCTTACTCGCATCAAGCCATGCAAGGTGCCCGAGGGTTCATTACGGTGACAGGAACCAAACTCGGCCATGCGCAAGGGTAAATCACGATAACTTTTTAAGCCCTGGTTAAAAATTTGTACATGACAAGGGCAGTTCATGGGCTTAACTGCGTAGTCACGATTTTCGGAATGGGTGGTAAACATCATATCGCCAAACTTGTCCCAGTGACCTGATTTTTCCCATAAAGAACGGTCTACAACCTGTGGTGTTTTCACTTCCTGATAATTATGCATGCGAAGCTGTTCACGAATATATTTTTCGACTTCCTGATAAATCGACCAGCCCTTTTCATGCCAGAAGATCATGCCAGGTGATTCTTCCTGCGAATGAAATAAATTCAGCTTTTTACCAAGTTTACGATGGTCACGTTTTTCGGCTTCTTCCAGACGATGCAGATAAGCTTTTAAATCTTTTTTGTTTGCCCACGCAGTACCATAAATACGGGTCAGCATTTC
>VAPL010444959.1_pt1 | contig 27252 bp, 16 predicted proteins | sample 3395061 | NCBI WGS metagenome assembly VAPL01 (sample SAMN08290444, study PRJNA428436) | hydrothermal vent metagenome | isolation source: Deep-sea hydrothermal vent chimney 2 | place: Pacific Ocean: Juan De Fuca Ridge | depth 2182 m m | reverse complement strand
CCTCCCTGAAAATTGAAGTTTGCTGATGTAGGCAATAAAAATTTATACCCCAAATGGGCAGAGTATTTTCTTGCTATTTGACTTTCTCCTCCAATCAATGAATTGACTGGTGTTAAAAGATGGCTGGCAGAAAATCCAAGCCAAAATCTTTCAGAATATAATAATCCTCCTGCACCGAAATCAAATCGATTGTTTCTGAAATCAGCATTAATGATATTGTCATCTGTGACATCTTTAAATTGTCCATTTAAATTAATCTGATCCGGAAAAATTAAATTCCCTTTGTCAATTCTTTGCATGACATACGATCCCTCAAGACCGGCTCTGAATATTAATCCATCTGTAATTCTAAGTTGATAAGAGTATTGAAGTGCAACACTATTGGTTCTGAGTCCAGCCAATCCCTCAAGATCCGACATTATTAAAATACCTACACCACTATTATAATCGTCAATATAATAGTCAAAAAAAGCGGAGTATGTAACAAAATTTGTTGGGTAAGCCGGCCATTGATTTCTATAGTTAATGCCTACCCTGGCTAATTCGGTAGACCCTGCAAAAGCTGGATTCAAATAAAGAGGAGCAGCATAAAATTGCGAAAATTGGGGGTCTTGTCCATTCGATTTCATCGAAATTCCCAATAGTAAAATAAATATAGCTATGTAACTTATTCGCATTCAGTGGTTATATAAATTGTATTTCTTTCAATCGGTCATAAATATAAAAATAGGACGTAACAAATATACTTTTATTGCATTTTTTATTATTTCTTGCAATAAATTAGATTCAAACAATCGCAATAATATATTTAATATGACATACGATTTTATAGCTTACATTCGTATAGTCAATATTAAGTTATTTTGAAAACCTGACTAAGTCTCATGAAAGAATGTTCAATTTTGAAAATAAATAACTGGAAAAATCACTTCATATTATTCCTTTTTATTTGCCTTTCTCAATTTGTTTTTGCCCAGGACTATTCTATGCACAATTGGTATTTTGGAAATTCTCCATATGGTATTTTATTCAATAAATCAGATAATCAGCCAAACCAAACTGACACGCAAACACAACCTTTTGGCAATGCTGCCTCTGCAGTAGCCACAGATAGAGTGTCAGGTGATTTGCTTTTTTATACTGATGGCAATTTTGTATATGATGCATCGCATGCTCAAATGGATGGTTGGACTGGATTAAATGGGAATACTTCAGGAAATCAAGGAGTGGCCATAAGTCCAAGGCCAAATTCTCCCGGACAATATTTAATATTTACCAATACCGCCAATTACCCAGCTCCTGGAAATATATTTGTTAGCCCAGTTAACATGAATACCGCTGGCAATGCATCTCCTCTACAACCACCATTGGGCTCAGTTCTTTCTGAAAATCTTCAAGCTTTTAACCCACCGACTCCTGTAATACAAGTTAATCCCGGTATGTTGGTTTTTGAAAACAATGGAATTCAGTATTTGTTGGTTCAGGAATTTGGTTCGGGCGATTATAAATTATATCGAATTGATGGAAATAATAGAATATTGCTGCAAACTTTACCCAACACGACAAGTTTAATTGCTGCAAATTTCTCATTCCATCCAGGATCAGGACGAATTGCAGTTTCTCCAAATAACCAGGGAGCAAATATTCAGATTTTACAATTCGATCAGATGAGTGCAACCTTGAGTTTTGTAAGAGAAATTCCTAACTCCGGAAATTTCGATACTGCCAACGAGGCTATTTATGATGTAGAGTTTTCACCGGATGGCTCAAATATTTTTATTTCCAGATTTGGAGATGGTGTACAGGAAGGAGCTCTTTACAGATATGATCTTAATGATACAACAGCAAGTCTTGATCAGGTAAATCCGTCAATGGTATTCCGAAGTTATGGACTTCAATTAGGACCTGATGGAAATTTATACCATTTATATCAACAGAACAATGGAGGATCGATTTGGGTAGGACGCATTACAAACCCAAATGACACTTTGGCTTCAAATATCAACTACCAGGCTGTTCCGCTGGGAAATGATAATTACGCCAGTCGACAATTTCCTTCATTTGCGCTCAAAGCTCCAATAGTATTTTCAACAAACACTTTCGAGATCGTCAACCCTCAAACCTGTGAGCGATCTCCTACCAAGTTTTTTCCGGATTTTGACCCTCCTGCAGAATTTTACAGATGGGATTTTGGTGAGCCAAGCTCACCAAATAACAGGTCAAATCTTATAGCCCCAATTCATACATATTCCCAACCCGGAACTTATCAAGTGACATTAATTGCGGGAATAAATGGGTCGATAGATAGCACAACTCAAACGGTAACTGTAATTGCAATGACAGACTCTGTAGATTTGGGACAGGATACCGTAATTTGTCCTGGAGAAACTATGATGTTAGACGCCGGCCCAAACGGCCAGGCATATCGTTGGAGCACAGGAGAAACGGGCCAAACGATTACTGTAGATTCTACAAATGCCACTAGCTATTTTTGGGTAGCAGTTGATTATGGAACATGTACTTCATATGATGGTATAAACATTGAAGAGTTTGGAGAACAAATACAAGTTGCCAACTACTGGTATTTTGGAATAAATGCGGGAATAAATTTTAATGAGCAACCCCCTGTCGCTGTCAGCAACGGAGAGCTAAATACCCCAGAGGGGGCCTCAGCAATCTCTGAAAGGAATGGCGAAAGCTTGTTTTATACAGATGGAAATATTGTGTATGACCAGGACGACAATGTCATGGTAAATGGCACAGGTATTGGTGGAGACAACAATTCGAGTCAATCAGCACTTATCGTTCCTTATCCCAACGATGAGACCTTATTCTACATTTTTACTACCAAACCGGTTTATAATGCAGGCGGTGATTATGTATTGAGTTATTCTGTTGTCGACATCAAAGAAATTGGGGGTGGAACAGTAGGCGAAGTAGTTACACAAGATAAACCGTTGTTTGAAAAATCAACCGAGAGAATTACAGCAACAAATCCCGGAGGGTTTGTATGGCTCATTGCGCATGAGCTGGGTAATAATACATTTAGGGCCTATCCAATCTCAGACCAGGGCATTGGCAACCCTGTACTCACCAGCATAGGTTCTTCTCACGACTTAAATCAGGAAAATGCTAGCCATGGATATATGAAGCTATCTTCAGACGGGTCGCGACTTGCTGTAGCATTGACAATTGGAGGGAATAACTATGTAGAAATTTTTGATTTTGATGGCATGACGGGAACCTTGTCAAACTACCTCCAGATAGAGCTGCCGGACAACAACCCTCCTTTCCAGGTATATGGAGTTGAGTTTGCTTCCAATGCTGACAAACTTTTTGTAACTGTCAATAATCCGGTTGGGGCAGGCGGCAAATTGTACGAATTGAAATTGCATGATTATGATAAAGATTCTGTAGAATCAAGGATTGGACCTCCAATTGCTGAAGAGCCTGGAATAAATTTGGGTGCGATCCAAACTGGGCCTGATGGTCAAATTTATGTTGCACGTGATGGACAACAATTTTTAGGTACTATCTCTGAAAATTTAGACACACTTGCATATTCGACTTACAATTCAAATGGCTTTGACCTGGCCTTAGGAACTTCTTCTCTGGGTCTTCCTAATTTTGTACAAAGTATTTTTCAGCAAACACCTCAGGCTGCCGCTACGGTAATCCCGGCATGTATTACTCAAACATCAACTTTTATAGGCAACGGCACATCAATCATTGATGAGTTCCTTTGGACTTTTGGTGATGGTGGATCAGCAACGACCGACTCTGCAAGCCATGTTTATTTGGCAGATTCCATCTACACTGTTGCCTTTAATGTAAGCAATAGATGTGGGTTAGACACGACAATTGTGCAGATGGTAGATATTTCGGGATTTCCTGATGACGCTACCATTCCGCTTGTCGATATCATATGTATAGGACCTTTGGTTTTGGATGCAGATACAAGCAACGTTGGAGGAAAACAATTTATCTGGAGTACCGGCGAGACAACCCAAAGTATTCAGGTTACTTTGCCCGGAGATTATTCTGTGAGAATAATAAATGGTGCAGGATGTGAATCGGAAGATACAACCCAAGTATTTGATGGCAGGCCATTATTTGATTTGGGACCAAATATTACGATATGCCAGGGAGATTCTATTCCACCATTAAATACCGGATTTCCAGATGGTGATCCGCCAAATACATATTCATGGTATCGTGATGGACTAAACCAAAATGCCAATACCAGCTACCTTGTTGTAGATACAAATACACCGGGAACTTTTCTTTATAACGTAAATGTGATTGATGGCCTTACAGGATGTATAAATGATGACACCATTACCGTTACCATAAATCCAACACCCCAGGCAGGCTACGATATAACGAATAGCACCTGTGGAAATTCTGATGGACAAATTGAGGTAACCAGCGATTTATCCAATTTATCAGTAGAGTGGTTTGATGCATCCAACACCTCGTTGGGTACGAATGCTATTTTGCCTCTGATTCCAGCCGGAGCATATACCCTCGTTGTCTCTGATAATGTTAGTGCCTGCGCTGAAAATTATGCGATAACTGTAGTTGATGACATTGTTTTATTTACAATTGCGCAAACGATAAGACAAGATTGTCTGGGTGACACACTTGATGTAACATTATCAGGGATTACTGATCCGGGTACAATTGTTTATACACTGATAGATTCTTTATTAGGAACATCAACAATAGGAAATCCGAATAATATCAATTTTGAAATACCGGTGCCTGTTCCGGGAATATACAATTTGCAGATAGCAGCTGATGGTTGCACAGATCGAGTGTCCAATATTGTTTTTAGTCCAAAAACGAATGTGGCGCTGACCTTAGCTCCACTATTCGATATATGTTCTGATAACCCATCAATTTCTGTTACAAACCCAGATCCAATATTAACCTACCTGTGGACAGGGCCCAATAATTTTACCGAAACAGGATCAAGTGTTATGGTTACAGAATCTGGGCAATATTTCGTGACAGCAACAGATGGAGACAATGTATCTCCCTGCGATTCTATCGCATCAACACAAGTGAATCTCGAAACATCTCCAGATCCCATAATTACCCCATTAACGAGTGGTTGTGATGGTACAAGGCAAGTGGGCGTTTCCAATTTGACAGGAGTAAACTATTCATACTTATGGTCAACCAATTCATCTGCACCTTCCATTACAATAACATCATCTGAGGTATTGGATATAGTTGTCAGAGACCAAAATACAGGATGCCAGGGATTAGATACATTGCTAGTGGATGTTTACGAGCAACTTAATGTTGCCGTCACAGTTGACCAACAAGCATGTGATGATGGAAATTTGGTAACGCTTACTGCCAATATTGTTCCAACACAGTCAGTTAGTTACAAGTGGTTTCAGAATGATATAGAATTGCGAGACACCACTGCCAACCTTCAGACTTTCAATGAAGGACTTTTTCGGTCTGATGTCACCTCTACTTCAGGAAATTGTTTGGCTTCCGGAGAATTGCTGATTGCTCGCGCTCCTACAACGCCAAGCAACATAGACCCCAGGTATATTATTTGTCCGGAGCCACCGGCCAATGAATCTGCAATAATTGAGCCTGGAGATTTTATAACATATTTTGCATTTAACCTGGAAACAGGTGATGAGATATTTGAAACTATGCCTGGTGTTTTTGAAATTACCGAAGAAGGAAACTACAATTTCGAGCTTGAAAATGTATTTAACTGTTGGTCACTCGATACTACTATGGTAGATGTAAATTGCATTCCCACGATTTACGCACCTACAGCTTTTAGTCCTTTCTCTCAGATGCCTGAAAACCAAACCTTCAAGCTGTTTCCGACTTATGTTGCAAGCTTTGAAATTTACATCTACAATCGCTGGGGAGAGCTGGTTTACTTTTCTGATGATTTAGATTTTATGGTCGATCAGGGTTGGAATGGTATGAAAAATGGTGAACTGCTGGCAATTGGGACATATGCATATGTCATTAAATTCACCAGTATCTCAGAACCCGAGAGAGGTGTAATTGAGCAACCTGGGGGGGTGACTTTGGTGCGCTAGGATAAATAAATTATGAATAAGAATAAAGTCGTTTTTTCCATTTCTCAGAACTGTGAAAGTACTTGTATTAAAGCGAGATGTTCTTTGAATTATCTTTCTCAATCACTTAAAATTGAAAATTATTTGTTTTCATAATACTTCCAAGCCCTAAAAAAAATCATTACATGTCAAATATAGCAGGTTCAAAGTTGAAATAGGCAGACTGGCAGTAACGTGTGCGCTTAACTTATTGACATTGGCGGAACGGGCAGGTGTGCTATTTGTGCAGTAGACTCTTTTTCGGCATTACCCCCATCAGAATTTAGATTCAAAAATCTCAGTTGAGTAATGTCAAAATTTTTAGCTTTGCCAAATAAAAAAATCAACTGTGAATACAGATTTTAATATAGAAGATTACAATTATCAATTGCCGGAAGAGCGCATTGTGCGACATCCATTGAAAGAAAGAGAAAAGTCGAAGTTATTGCTATGGAAAAAAGGTAATATTTCGCATCACATTTTTGAGCAGTCACCACTACATATCCCTTCCAACTCACTTTTAGTTTTTAATGATACAAAAGTAATTGCAGCTAGACTTTTATTCCAAAAACCTACCGGTGCCAAAATTGAGATTTTCTTGTTACACCCAGAACTCCCATCAAGAGATATATCAGCGTCCATGGCGTTGAAAAAATCAAGTGTGTGGCTGTGCATGATCGGGAATAAGAAAAGATGGAAGGATGGAGAATTGATACTTAAAATTGACGACAATTCCCTGAAAGCTTCATTTCACAATCGTGAGCAAAATTTAATTCGATTTGAGTGGACAGGAGATATTGCGTTTGCAGAAATCATCAACAAAGCTGGTGAAACACCATTACCGCCATATCTAAAAAGAAAACCTGTAGAAGAAGACACCAAAAGATACCAAACAGTATATTCTAAAAATAATGGTGCTGTGGCTGCACCCACTGCCGGATTACATTTTACCAATGACATTTTAAAGCGGATCGAAGAAAAACAAATTAGATTGGAGTACCTGACATTGCATGTAAGTGCAGGAACTTTCAAACCTGTTGAAGCTGCTGATTTCAGAAACCACGAAATGCATTGTGAGCAAATTATTCTGAAGAAGGAGTCCATTATAAATTTACATCGCAATAGCAATAACCTGATCGCCGTTGGAACAACTTCATTGAGAATTCTTGAAAGCCTATATTGGTTTGGTTGCTTATTGAAAAACAATCCGACTGCAGACTTTTTTATCAGCAAGAAATTACCTTATGATAATGAACTCCAACACGATATTTCATTTGAATCGTCTCTGGAGTTTGTACTAAAGTATATGGACTTAAAAAACCTTTCTGAACTCCATGGAGAAACTGAGATATTTATATACCCGGGATATAAAATCAAATCTGCCAATGGGTTATTCACCAATTTTCATCTACCAAAATCCACCTTGTTATTATTAATTTCTTCATTTACCGGTGATAAATGGAAAGAAATATATGATGAAGCATTGGCAAATGATTATCGATTTTTGAGCTATGGTGACAGCTCACTTCTTTTACGCTAACACCAATAAAAAATTATCTTCTCTCTCAAATTCGTGATAGTTTCAATTTCTTTAATAACTTTGGTAAGCATCCAGGTTTGTAAGAATGAGCAAAGTATTTCAATACCCAATATTAATAATTTTTCTTTTTTTAATTTCATTTTCTTCCATTGCCAACAACGGAGGAAAAAGGAAGAAAGACGCTAAAATAAAAGTATTACTGATCGACGGCCAAAGTAAAAATCATGGGCAATGGAAAGAATGGTCACCCTTATTGCTTTTGCACCTTAATGAGTCGGGACTGTTTCAGGTAGATATTGCTACTTCACCAATGAAAGGTGAAAGCCTTGATAGATTCAATCCTAAATTTAAAAACTACGATGTAATTGTCTCAACCTATAATGGTGATATCTGGTCTGTACGAACACAAAAAAATTTAGAAAAATATATGACATTAGGTGGCGGCCTTGTGGTAATTCATGCTGCTGATAATGCATTTCCTAATTGGGAAGGATACAACAATATGATTGGCTTGGCTGGCTGGGGAAATCGAACAGAAACAGCCGGGCCATATATATATTATAATAAAAAAGGTGACATAATAAGTGACACCTCACCAGGAGAAAGCGGACACTACGGCCCTCACCATGAATTTGTGGTAGAAACACGATCTCCAGATCATCCAATAATGAAAGATATTCCTGCTCAGTGGCTTCATGTAAAAGATGAATTATATGACCAACTTCGAGGCCCTGCAATAGGAATAGAAATATTAGCAACAGCATTTTCCTCCAGCAAATATGAAGGTAGTGAAAGACATGAACCTGTACTTATGACTGTGAAATATGGTGAGGGAAGAGTTTTTCATACCACAATGGGACATTCTAAAGAAGCACTTTCTTGTATTGGATTTATTACAACTTTTATTAGGGGTTGCCAATGGGCAGGCAATAGAGAGGTATCATTTCTCTTACCGGAAAATTTCCCATCAAAAGATGCCACGAGTACCAGTGGTCTGGAATAATTGCTCTTCTTTCAAAAAAAATTATTGGTAAACACAAAAAAATCCTGCCAAATCCAGTGAGCTGGAAATGGCAGGATTAACATTTATTAACCACACTTTGGTTGCTGTTGATGGTTAATCGTCTGACTTAATTTTATCTACATTAGCTTTGTCGATTGTTCTGGTTTTGTCACCACATACTATCTCAATAACAGTATCACATTCGCCATCACCATAGTCAATCACACAGGTACTTTTTCTTTTCATAACCTGCTTGGTACCTTGAACCGGAATTCTCACTTTTCTATCATTGCGACAATTTCTTTTATAAACTAAATCTGTAAGGACATTAGTTTTATAAGCTACTCCCCTTCTGTTCATCCCTTTGGAGGTACTGCCTACCAATATATGTGTTTCGTCCAGCAAAGGATTTGAAGCTCTTACCCATACCCGAGTTTTGTCAACCTGGCGTGTAGCAAACGTTTCATCTGGCCAAGTAACTTTACCTTTCTCCAGTACAATATGGAATTTTGGGTGCGCCTCCAGTGATTCAGAAATATTAGTTACCGTTCTGAAGCCTTCGATGTGCCTTCTGTTTACATAATAATCTCTGAAAGTAACTGTCCAGTACGAACCGGGTACAAATCTATGACCATCATAGGTAATGAAAATAATTCCACTTCTTACAACACCATTAGGCCCTTTACATCCGTCTCCAAAATCTATGGTGATGGTTTTGTTTTCTTTGTCGTGAGTAATTTCAGCACAATGAAATCTTTTATCTTTCATGCTTTCTACTCTTCCGCCCGAATTACTTTCTGCAAGCAACATTAGGTTTGTTGTCATGTCATCAATCTCTTCATAATCAGATTGTGCGACAGACTCAGCTTCAAAGGTGGCATCATCAATTTCACTTTCAGGTGAAACAACATCACTATCATTGTTACATGATACTGAAAAAATTAGCATTGCCATTCCAAATCCCAGGACGGCGTTTCTTGTTAACGAGTTTAAAAATTTTACCTTTTTCATAATTATTTAATTTAAGATTGTTTTGGTTCTTAGAGAGGCACAATCCAAAAAGGTTTAATCAAGAATTTAAAATTGTTACTCATTGGAAAAGTTATTGAGAAAAATTTGTCAGAAATATCAATGGGGAATATTTTAGGTTTCAATAAAAAAATAAGGTTTTACGCCCATATTAGTACATTTTACTACTTGGAACATTGACCTATCAAGTAGTTTCAAGCCAATAATTACTTTTGATTTTATAGCTAAAATATTTTTATAATTATTTTATAATTTACTGATACCCTCCCTCAAGTAGCCTGTCGGAATACCAACATCATAATTTATATCTTTCAAATTGATTACAAATAGTTATAAACTTTAATTATTTTAGACGCATTAATAAAATTTCGAAAGATGGATACAAAAATTGGATTGAAGGTAGCAGAAATTCTTGTGAAAAAATTAGGCCTTTCGGAATCTGAAATTACTGAAGATGCCAATTTCACAAAAGACCTTGGTATTGATTCGCTTGATTATGCAGAACTAACCATGGAGTTTGAAAGTGCTTTCGATATAAGAATTCCAGATAGTGATGCCTCTCAACTTGCCACCATAGTGCAGGCAGTGAACTACATTAAGAAAAAAGTCGCGGATAAAAGCTAACTTTCAGCTCACATTGATTTCTTGCAGTACTCCTTATCCCCTGGTTAATTCATGAAGTTTTTATTTTTGGTTCAAGGCGAAGGCAGAGGACATATGACCCAAGCCATTGCACTCTCCAAAATTCTTGTTGATAGTGGCCACGAGGTTGTTCATACATTTATTGGTAAAAGTAACCGCAGGAATATTCCAAATTATTTTATAAAAGAAATAGAATCTGACGTTACAGCTATCCCCTCGCCCAACTTTATCCTCGACAAGGAAAACAAGGCCATTAGTCTTCCAGAATCCATAGCCTACAATTTGCTATTTCTGAGGAAATTTAAAAAAAGCCTTGATATTATCCATCAAAAAGTAAAACAGACCAAACCCCATGCAATCATCAATTTATATGAATTTTTGGGTGGGTTGTATTTTCGATTTTACAATACCAAAAATATTAAACACATATGCATCGGTCACCAGTTCTTGAGCAATCATCCCAATTTTCCATTCGCTCCAGACAGGAAAATTGAGAAATTTATCTTCCTGCTCAACAACAACATATTTTCTCAAAACTGCGATAAATTTCTTGCGCTGTCTTTCAGGCCATACGATCCAATTCAAGTAAAAAATACAGTTGTAGTGCCTCCATTACTCAATTTAAAATCAAAAAATAAGAACACCAAAAATGGCAATTTCTTTATGGGATATATGGTCAATGACGGATATGCCGAAGAGGTGATATCCTGGCATCGAGACAATATGGATACCGAACTGCATTTTTTTTGGGACAGAAAAGACATGCCGGAAAAGTATGTTCCCCATGAGCATCTCACGTTTCACCAAATCAATAACAATCTGTTTTCAGAACTCATGGAAAATTGCAAAGGTTATATTTCCACTGCTGGCTTCGAATCAATCTGCGAAGCCATGTACCTCAAAAAACCAGTACTGATGATTCCTGTGCAAGGGCAATACGAACAAGCTTGCAATGCAATTGACGCCAAAAATTCAGGTGCCGGTATTATTGGCTCTTCATTTGATATCTCACTGCTCATGGATTTTTTACCAGATTATAAGCCAGCCAACAAATTCGTGCAATGGACGGATCAGGCTAATTCAATTTTTCTGAAAGAAATAACCAATATTTGACATTCCTCCAACTTGTAATTTATTTTCTGCTAAATTTGTCAATATCGAATCTATGATGATCTATGGCATTTATAAGTAGAAAAAAAATAGTTTATTCTATCAAAGAACCATTGCGACAATATCTTGTCAATCAAGATCGTGAGGTAAAACTTCCTATAACTTATAAGGAACTGCATAGGTATGTCAATGCCATTCCATTGATTGACAATAAAGGCAAAGACACACTATGGGAAACAGTAATGCACTCGCACTCTGAAATGGCGCAGGTTCATGAAGCGCTAAAAAAAATATATGCACTTCTGAAATCATCTGGAGATGTCTCTGTCATGGAGCATCTTTTTATAGACAGAATAGATCTTTGTACCTATGGAAATACAAAACCCTTCAGGATTAGAATTGTAAATAATATCAATGACCTCTTTGATTATTTTTATATAAAAACTGCTGATGCCTCTCGGGTTTATGGCCTGGAAATTGAACATCTTATTTCGCCCAATAAAATTAACTATCTGGTACATGGCTCTACCTTGGTCGAGGAACACATACAGGGGATTCCGGGTGATGCTTTTATAAATAAAAGACTCAAAGATCCACACCTCAATATCATGAGACTTGCCAAGGAGTTTATCAAATTCAACGAAAGATGCCTTGTGAGCTTACTGGGAGATATGCATTCGAGCAATTTTGTTGTAGAAGTCATTCCTGACTTTGATGAAATACATTACAGGATCAGAGCAATTGACTTTGATCAGCAAGCGTATGAATGGAGAACTGCCATTTATATGCCTCAATATTTTAAGCAAAATAATCCGATAGTAAAACTTGGAATGAACAACCTTGCTCCCGAACTTGAGATGCAATATCAAAAAGAAGAGCGATCACTAATTGCCAACAGACTCAAATCAAAAATCTCCGGCCCTTCCATAAGAAATCTTGTCAAGGCCATGATCAAGGATGAAATAGCTCCCAAAGAGCATGTGAAATTATTGAGAGAAGATCTTTCGAAACTTTACAATGACAAAGAGTTTTTGGAATGCAAAAACATGGGCGAGATTCTCTACACCAACCTGAAATTTGTATTTAAATATCCGATCAGACATAAGTATTCATTTGTTAACCAATAATCGTCATGTTCACAGGAATAATTGAGGCTACTGGAATCGTTTCAAAAATCACAGAAGAAGGGACAAACAAGACCTTTGATATCGAAGCTGATTTCGCTTCCGAATTGAAAGTCAATGAAAGTGTTTCGCACAATGGCGTGTGCCTCACTATCGTCAATATCAAAGACAATACCTACCAGGTTACCGCTGTACAGGAAACGCTCATTAAGTCGAACCTTGGAGATCTTAAGGAAGGTGATATCGTAAATCTGGAAAGAGCTATGGCTTCGGGCTATAGATTTGATGGTCATATCGTTCAGGGCCATGCCGATCAAATAGGAATTTGTACAGATGTAAAAGAAGTAGAAGGAAGCTGGCTGCTTGATTTTAAATATGATTATAATGAAACAGGAAATATTCTGGTAGAAAAAGGTTCTGTTTGTATTGATGGCGTTAGCCTTACAGTATTCAATGTCGAAAAAGAGAGTTTCAGGGTAACCATTATTCCACACACCATGGAAGCCACCAACTTCAAAACTTATAAAATTGGTACGAGGATAAACCTTGAATTTGATGTGATTGGCAAATACATAAAAAGACTATTTGATTTGGGGTATAAACCCTGACATCCCGCAGACTCCGGGTTCATTATCAGGTGATTCGGAGTAGTAGTAAATTCCCAAAAATCGCTTGACCAGCATAGAGTATCAGTATTGCCGCACCTTGCCTGCCCTGTATTTTCGGCCCGTCTGCCGGACGAGGCAGGGGTTCCACCTGTCCGATGTGGCGGCGCATCTGTCTGTGATCTGCAAGAATATCTAATATAAAAAGCATTAAATATCCCTGCCTTGCCGGAAGGCAGGCATGAGCGTAAAAAATAATGTCGTGTCTATTGTTGGTATTGGTCTGCACTATTTTGCTTTGCCGCAGATAGCCAGCTAGACCCCGGAACAAGTCCGGGGACTAAATCAAAGTCAATTTCTGATTAATCTCTATCGCCATGGCCTCTTGATTGAGCTCCTTTTTTATTCCTCTAACAAATTCCACCACTTCATCCAAAAATTTCTTCAGATCCTTGGATGTAGCATAGGTATGCACCTTGTAAAGCTTCTCTCCTACGAGGCCAATGTCTTCACTATTCCAGATACCTTTTGCTTCTTCGCTAGTCGCTCCTCCAAAACGCTCACCCAAAAAAGCAAGTGTTTTATCAATATAAGCTGAGGTATCGAGATACACATTTACATCAATGGTCGTTGGAATAAATATGCCAATATGGTTGTTGCGTTGGAGCCTGTCAACAAAGGTTTCAACTGCATCATCAAATGACTCAGAACCCAGTTTTGAGTTTTCCTCTGACCAAAGCTGGTAGTCGGTAGTTTCATCAGAAAACACAACATTAAAATCCGGTGCGGGGTGTACGTTGAAATTTTCGGATTTATCATTGTTGATCAGGATAGTAAATATTTTCGTGCTGTTGTCTTTTGTATGTGTCTTGATTTCTCTATGCAAATTTGATATGGATTTCCAATGACTTTTCTCGCTGGAACCAACAACAATTACTTGGTTGACACTTTCAAAAATATTAGAAAGGTTTTCTTTGAAATCATTATTAAGGTAAATAACCAGATTTTCATATTTGTTGAGCAGGTCATCGACCATCAATGCCATTTTAGAGTTTTTTGTTGCGCCAGATTCATTTTTTTCCAGAAGAATGTCAAGTCCGCTTTCATGGTGAAAGGTATCTGATTTTACGCTCGACAAATCCAACTCTGCAGATAGTGTTCCTCTAAATGGATATTCAGCATATATCGTTGCTTTATCCGTGCCTTTTTTCAATCTGATAGCCAGCCGTTTACCGAGCTCTGCTGCACCATGAGTGTTGAATAGATCGAATACTAAAACTACCTTTTTTTCTTTGTCACCGCGTGTCAATCTTTTATTGGACTCTGTCAAATAATGCCCTATCAACTTGGCAAGCTCGATGGTTACTGTTGGATAATCATGCAAAATTTTCAAGAAATATTCTCGATCAAATACCAATACCTCTACATCAGTCAAGGCCACAACCGTTGCAGACCTTGGCTGATTATCTAAAATCCCAACTTCGCCAAACGTACTCCCCGGCAATAGGTAGGCAAATATTTTATCGCGCTTATCAGGAACTACTTTTTTTACAGTGACTATACCGTTAATTAATATAAAAAGACGATCACTTGGCTCCCCTTCCCAAACGATCACTTCTTCTGGCTTATAGGCTTGAAACCCTGCTTTTTTAGACAAACTAACCAAGACATCATCATGGATATGCTTGAATATATCAGTCTGATTTAACCCTCTTAATATTTTACTTTCGTTTAATTCGGCCACTTCATTATTATTTGCTCTTAAAAATACTTAACTGATATCGCGTTTGCTCCAACTCCAGTAACCTCCAAAGTAATTGAGGCACTTTTTCTATCTGTGCTACAGGTATGGATAAAACCTTTACTTTTCCAGAAAAAATAAAATTCTGCTTCCTCCGGTAGGCGTTTAATAAATTTGACCCTCCAAAATGATCTCCTTCTTTTACACTCACATGGTATCCTTTACTATATCTTATTTTTACATTTCCTTTTATTATAATAGAAATATTGGATAGTAAATATTCCTCTGAAAGTCCTTCTTCATCAACTGTCAAGGTTTCTGAATTTATGGATATGCGATTGTAAACTGAATTCGATAAAATGCCACCAACTAGTCTTGATTTTCTTAAAATTGTGTTGGTACTAATTCTTTCATTGAAAATATCAACAAGACTATTTTTCTTGATGAACTTATTTATAAATTCCTCATCAAACTCCAGGCAATTGACATGGCTCAATGCCTTGTATAATTTTGGTAATTCGTACCTAAAATATCTCTTGGAAAATCCAATAACATTGCCGGAATCTATAGTTTGCTTATTCCCTTCATCATCTTCAAAAAATACCAGTCCACTTAAAATAAGCAGCAGCTTATTTTGCTTGTCATCCTCAGCAATAATTAGCTGGTTCGGATCGTAACTCTTGATTTTTTGTTGAGCAAAAAATTCTATTTCATCTTCCTCAACAGTGTTAAAATATTGCCTGATAAAATTAATGGATTTTGTTTTTAAAAAGCTGAACTCTTCATTTTGAATTAGCGAATGAGCATCTCCAAATTCCACATTGATTATTTTTTCTTTTTTGGTTTCTACCGGAGCAGTTGTGTGAGCAACTACCAGCACATCTGAATTATCATTTTCATAGTCAGCCAAATGTCCATGGACAAATCCACCTCCAATATCAATTTTTTTTAGGTTGACTTTTGACAAATAGATTTTCTCTAGTCTGGATATGTCTTTGGTAGAAAACAATTCTGGGGAAGCACCAACGATTGCCTTATACACATCAAAATTTATTGCATCGGCCAAGTGAGTGTAGGTTTTAAATTCCTTGCCATCAAATATTCTAAAATTAAAAATATTTGTTTCGACGGTATGTGGAGAAAAAATGGGTTTTACCTCCATTCCATCAACATCATTCCAGCTATCAAACTCTAAGTCGATACAATTAAATGCCACATCAATCAAATCAATTTTGGAATTCATCAATGCCTTCAATTTCTTTTCTGCGGTCCGTCTGACGAGTTTTGTTGTATAGAGATTAAGTTTTCGCTCGACATTGATCAGCTCAGTTATTCCAGCAAAATGATCGTCATGAATATGGCTTAGAAAAATGCCATCAATTTCCGACAAGCCAATTCCCAAATACGACAAATTATTTAGAATATTTGGGCCAGCATCTATCAGGTATATTTTCTCTCTAAAATGTATGACGCTCGCCATACAAGGCCTATTTTTATCCCAGCCATTTCCCTCACCTGTATGGGTAATTGAGAATAAATCTGAGGTAATATTCTTGAATGGCAGTTTATAAGGTGCTAAAAAGTGCTCATGCTGTTTGAGATTGAGATCAACAGTTACCGATTCATCTTTGTAAGAGATTTTGAAAATATTAATTCCTATCCTATGAATGTAAACTCCATTTATAACCTCCACTTTTGAATCACCGACTGTACATGTTGCAATCAAATCATGCAAATGCTTCATTTCTCCACTTGAAAAGTGAAGCTTTGTGGCAATCATCTTATTGGCGTTTTCAAGTGAAACACCTGTTTCCATGATTTCATCAATACTGGTAAGTCCATGGTTTCCAACAGAAGCATAATCGAGCTGCGATATTATCTGATCTTCATATCCAATTAATATGGGTTTACTTTTTTTATAATTAGGATGATTTACCAGATTCATTCCTTGCATGTAGAGCATTTGTAATATTGGAAATTCTGCAAGGTTGGCAATTTGGCCATTCTGGATAAGAGTATCCGACAACAATATAGCGTTTGGCCCATCTTGACTCATTATTCCTTCTATCTCAACATCATTGATGCAGCCCGATTTTCTGAGATGTTTTACAGTATCAGCAGGGCAGCCACAACAGAGATATAGATTTGCCTCCTTTATCTCTACCCAGGAGACGCCATTGGAAATATGCTTTGCAGTGATTAAGGACATTTAACAAGATATAACTTCAATTGTCATTCTATAAAATTATTATTTGCTTGAATTTACAAAATTGATCTTTCTAAAATTGTAAATCCATTTTAAGAGCAAATTGTTTATTTAACTCAATCTATTTCCCGGACTTTTGCAATCCTTGCTTTACTGCATTGTTGAGTTGCTGATATTGTTGATTCTCAGGATCCAGGAATATTAATTTCTCAAGAACAGGTGCTGCGTCACCAAATCTATTTTGCTCGACATACAAATAACCCAAGGCATATAAATTAGATATGGAATTGGGATTAATTTTTAAGCCCTTTATAAATGCAGACTCAGCCTCAGTTCTTTTCCCCAATCGCTGTAAAATAAGGCCATAATTATATGGCACACGATCATTATAATCTATCTTTTCTGTAGCTTGTTCTAAATACCCAACAGCCTCCAACATTTTATTTTGCTCAGCATACAAAAGCCCCAATGAATAATAAGCTTGCCCAAATGACGGTTCCTGCTCGATAACTTTTAGAAACAACTTCTCAGCCTCATTAAATCTTTCCTGACCATAATACAAGCTTGCAAGGTTTATTCTGGCAGGATTATAATAACTATCAATTTCTATTGCTCTTGCATATGCCTGCTCTGCAAGTGATGGATTGTCGGTTTTTTCATAATACCTAGCGATCTCCATTTGGCCTCCCGGAAAATCTGACCTCAATTGCAATCCGGTCCAATACTCGTCAAAAACATTGTCATAATTCGCCTGCGCAAGATTACTCAATAGATTCTTTGGTACACCAACCAGGGAACCAAGCGCTGATATGCGAACAGTTCGTACACTATCAACCAGCAATTGGGGCAATAATTGCGCTCTGTTTTGAGGGGGCAACACATCGAGCATTCTGGCTGCGGTATATCTCACCAATGGTTCCGCATCATCCAAAAGAGATGCTATTGTATGAAAAGCCTGCTGATCGGCAGTTTCACCCAGATATAAAATTGCCGTTGATCTGGCAATAGCTGGTTGCATTATATCACCGGCAAGCTCCACTAAACCGGGGATAGCTTCCGGAACTCTGGTATTACCAAAAGTCAAGGCTTCCGAAAAGTGCTTCACCCTTTCAGGGCCATACCAATTTCTTACGGCCTTCGCAGCCCAATCCGGAGTTTTATCATCGTGACATTCATTGCAGGTATTTGGTACGCCATATCTTGCGCTAAGATCAGGCCGAGGAACTCTAAAACTATGATCTCTTCTAAAATCATTACCCATATATGTTCTTCCCGGCATATGGCAATCGATACATTCAGGTGGGTTTATTTCATGAAAATTGTGTGAAACGACATCATACTTTTTTGGCTCATGGCATTGAAGGCACAATTTATTGCCCTCAAATTTCAACTCCAGCGAATGCACATTATGGCAATCGTTGCATTTTACATTTTGAGCATACATTTTACTTTGAATATAAGAACCATAAACGTAAACCTCACCAAGAATCTGCCCATCCGGGAAGTACACACCATCCCGTAATAAATCGGGAGCATAATGGTCCATGTATGATCCTTGGTGGTCATAATATTCTGTGTATTGAGTTCGTAAAGAATGGCATCTCGCACAATCATCCACCTTATTCTTTGGCAAATCATGCTTTTTCATATAAAGTTTGCCGATAGACTTTGTGGTATCTGGGTTATTTTTAAATGCCTCAGAATTAGTAATCGTCACATGTTCCTTCCCTGGCCCATGGCAAGCTTCGCAACTGGTATTGATATTGGCAAACGTAGTATTATAAGTGTCTTTTATCGGGTTGTAATTTTTTTTCACTAAGGTAGAATGACAATCTGCGCACATGGTATTCCAGCTCAATCCACCTTTGGTCCAATGGATCCACTCATCATGAACAACTTTCATATCTGGATAAAGATCAAACCATACTTTTTTTTCGGTGTCCCAAGCTGTACGAATACACTGAAATTTTCCTCCTGGAAATTTAACAATATATTGCTGAAGCGGTCTTACTCCAAAGGTATATACAATCTCATAATCATTGTATTTGCCATCTGTACCTTCGGTATTTACATAATATTTATCTCCTTTTTTGAAAAATCGCGAAGTGACATCATTACTAATAAAAGTGGTATTAAAATCTGCCAAAACAGAATTCTGATCTGCAACCATCATGGCTTTTTCATGATCAGAGCCTTTCCAGTCACTGTACTGGATTTCATGGCATGATTTACATGACTCACTACCAACATAATCGGCATTGGTCAATAGATCACTTTCTTGCTGAGTAATTGGCTGTATTTCTTTGACTTTGTTTTTTGACTTATCAGAACAGTTATAAAAAACCAATAAACTAATCGTCGAAATAGAAATTAAAAAATAAAATAATGATTTGTCTTTATTAAAAAAACGACTTGGCTTCATATAATTCTTTGATGATTGGGAGGGTGCAATTTACTGAAATATGCATGGCAGTCAAACCATTTTTTATAACTCTATTTTCAAAACATTGTAAAATTGAATAAAGCATTGATAAAATAGTTTGTAATTTCATACAAAATTAAACCCACCAATTATTATGCAAAAAAATGCAAAAACAAGAAGAGGCTTTTTGAAAATTTCTGGTCTCACCGCCGCCGCTTCAATTTTGGCAGTAGGCACATCAAATGCATCGATGTCAAACAAAAAAGGAAGTTTGAAATTGGGACTTGCTTCTTATTCTTTACGGAGATTTAGTCAAGAACAAACTATCGCCATGACCAAAAGAGTCGGGTTGGATTACGTGTGTTTTAAAAGCATGCATTTGGCCATGGATTCTACTGCAAAAGAACAAATGGATGCTGCAAAAAGTGCAAAAGACGCTGGCATTGATCTTTACGGTGGTGGAGTAATATATATGAAAAATAAAGCAGAAGTCGACCAGGCATTTGAATATGCAAAAAATGCAGGGATGTCTGTAATTGTTGGCGTACCCAATCATGAGCTATTGGATTATACCAATGAAAAAATCAAGCAGTATGATATAAAAGTAGCCATCCATAACCATGGGCCCGGAGATGATATGTACCCAAGCCCGGAGAGTATTTACGAAAAAATTAAAGGCCTTGACCCAAGGTTTGGTTTGTGTATGGATATTGGGCATACTCAACGCATAGGGGTAGATCCTACTGAAGCCGGTGAAAAGTATTTTTCGAGACTATTCGATATCCATATGAAAGATGTTGATAAGCCCTACTCAGATGGCAAAGCAGTAGAAGTGGGCAGAGGTATGATTGATATTCCCAAGTTTCTTAATATGCTGGTAAGAAAAGGATACGATGGTGTGGTTGGTTTTGAATATGAATTAAATGCAAAAGATCCATTACCAGGTCTTTCCGAATCTATTGGATATGTAAAAGGATGCCTCGATTCGATTACCTAATTTCTTGAAAAATGAGCTGAATAAGACTTGTTTCTTTGGTGACAAGTCTTATTGCTTTCCATACATTATTCCCTATGGGGTCTTCCTTTTGGAAACCCCACAGCTCAAATGGGATCCAAAAGAGACTCGTGAGGACGTTTGTTAGGATTTAAGTCATTGAATTCGGTACTAAGCCTGTCCGCCTATCTGTAGCTTAACTAAACCATAAAATATCAGTTCATTTTGATTTCATCTTTTATGCATCAATAAATCCGCAGGTTCAATAATTATCCAAACAATTGACATACCTTTGCCGGCTTTAATAATTACATATGACTTTCAAAGAACTAGGCATTATTGACCCCATCCTGAAAACATTGCAGGAAGAGGGTTATTCACATCCCACTCCCATTCAAGAACAATCAATACCGATATTGCTGCGTAATAAAGATTTGCTTGGTTGCGCCCAAACAGGTACTGGCAAAACAGCAGCTTTTGCCATCCCTATCCTTCAACACCTTATTTTTGAAAGGCAAAGAAATAATGGCCCTCGTCGAATAAGAGCACTTATTGTTACGCCAACCAGGGAATTGGCAATTCAGATTGGAGAAAGTTTTACGGTCTATGGAAAAAATACAGGAATAAAAAATACGGTCATATTTGGTGGTGTGAAGCAGGGGACACAAACGCAAAAACTTCGCTACGGAATTGATGCTCTTGTCGCAACTCCCGGAAGATTACTTGATCTCATGCAACAGGGATTTGTGTCATTAAAAGACATCCAATATTTTGTGCTGGACGAAGCAGATAGGATGCTGGATATGGGCTTCATTCACGATATTCGAAAGATTATCGCCAAACTACCAAAAAGAAGACAATCGTTGTTTTTCTCTGCTACGATGGCACCAGAGATCGTTAGTTTGTCCAATAAAATCCTTGGAAATCCAGAGAAGGTTATCATAAAACCAGAGCAAACTACTGCCGAAAAAGTAGCGCAAGAAATATATTTTATAAATAAAAAATCGAAAATTAAATTACTCATCCATTTACTACAATCTAGTCTCGATGGATCAACTCTGGTCTTTTCAAGAACAAAACATGGTGCAAATAAAGTCGTTAAAATGTTGGATAGAGCTGATATCCATGCTGAGGCCATACATGGAAATAAATCTCAAAATGCTCGTCAGCAGGCGCTAAGTAATTTTAAAAATGGAAGAACAAAAGTTCTCGTTGCCACTGACATTGCAGCCAGAGGAATTGATATTGAAGACTTGGCTTATGTTGTAAATTTTGATTTACCTAATATTCCTGAAACTTATGTTCACCGAATTGGAAGAACAGGAAGAGCAAACGCCAGTGGAAAATCGGTATCTTTTTGCGATCCTGAAGAGCGGGCATTCCTCAGAGATATCCAAAAATTGATTGATCAAAAAATTCCAGTAATCTCCGATCACCCATTTCTTAACGTTGAAGAAGAAAGTTCGTCAAAAAGTGATACCAATCATCATTCAAGGCCACAGAATAAAAACAATGATAATAGAAGAAAGTTTCAAAAACGCCGACGCAGTAATTATCAAAATAGGAGTTGATGTTGCCACTAAAAATGTTGCTTATTTTGTCTTTTCATCTTCACCATACGCAAAAAAAGCTTAAAAATTCCATTCAAATAAATCGCATAACAATTCTCAATAGCTTGCGTAAGGAATATCATTGTTTAATTTCTAATCTCTTTTAAGTAAAAATGAAACCATGAATGCCGATAACAAAAAATCCAAAAACCACCTTAAATATGTGATAAAGGAAATTTTATTACCTAGAAAATGGTTGTTGCTCTTGGGCTTATTTCTCATCGTAATCAATAGATTATCTGGGTTAGTTCTTCCGGGATCAAGTAAATATTTGATAGATGAAGTTATTGGAAATTCCAATTATGATTTATTCAAATTGCTGCTGATTGCTGTCGCTGGTTCCGTTGTAGTACAATCAATTTCTTCATTTTTTCTTACAAAATTATTGAGTGTTGAAGCCCAGCGTCTTATTTCATTGTTAAGGTCAAAAGTCCAGAAGCAAATTATAAAATTACCCATTAGCTTTTTTGACAACAATAAATCGGGTGCCTTGGTATCGAGAATTATGACAGATGTTGAAGGAGTCAGAAATCTTGTTGGCACAGGGTTAGTTCAGTTATTTGGAGGTTTACTCACATCAATTATTGCACTTGTGTTGCTTATCAATATCAGCCCAACGATGACTTTATATATTCTTGGGCCTTTATTGATATTTGGAATTGTTTCTTTAAAAGCCTTTGCTTATATCCGTCCTATTTTTAGAAAGCGGGGAGAGATCAATGCGGATGTTACCGGAAGACTAACCGAATCACTAAATGGTGTAAGGGTAATAAAGGGATTTAATGCTGAAGCCCAGGAAATAAAAACTTTTGAGCATGGAGTTGAAAGATTATTTAAAAATGTAAAAAAATCACTAACATCAACAAGCCTGATTACTAGTGCGGCAACATTGCTGTTGGGTTTGGCAACAGTGTTGATTATGGGTGTCGGTGGTAATCTCATCATAAAGAGTGAGATTACCGTTGGAGATTTTGTACAGTTCATCTTTTTTCTTGGATTTTTGATAGCACCAATAGTGCAAATGAGCAATATTGGCAGCCAAATTACAGAAGCATTTGCCGGTCTTGACAGAATGCAGGAACTGCTTGTTATGGAACGGGAAGATGAAGACCCAGAACGTAGTGAGGTAATAAAAAACATTACTGGAGATATTAGTTTTAATGATGTTTGCTTTTCATATGAAAAAGGAAATGAAGTTTTACACAACATTAATTTCAATGCAAAATCAGGATCAGTAACGGCTTTGGTAGGAAGTTCGGGTTCTGGAAAAACTACTATTGCCGGTTTAGTGGCATCATTTCTGAATCCAAACTCAGGTACTATTCTTCTTGATGGGAAGGACTTAAGAAAATCTACCCTTCAAAGTTATCGCTCACACTTGGGCGTTGTTTTACAGGATGATTTTTTATTTGAAGGGAGTATAAAAGAAAACATCCTTTTTCCCAGGCCAGATGCCAATGATGAAGAAATTAATGATGCTGCAAAATCTGCTCATGTGCTAGAGTTCGTTGATCGTTTTGAAAACGGCCTTGATACGCTAATTGGTGAAAGAGGGGTAAAATTGTCTGGTGGACAAAGACAAAGAATAGCCATTGCCAGGGCAATACTGGCCAATCCAAAAATATTAATATTAGATGAAGCTACCTCAAATCTTGATGCTGAAAGTGAATCTTATATTCAGGAAAGTCTCGCCCTTTTAATGCAAGGCCGAACAACATTCGTAATTGCCCATCGGCTGAGTACGATACGAAAAGCTGATCAAATATTGGTAATTGAAAATGGCAGGATAGTAGAAAGAGGCAACCATGAAACACTAATCGATAAGCATGGCAGATATTTTGGCCTTTATAATTTTCAGGCCAGAATATAAAAAAGCCCCCCCGAAGTATCGGAGTGGCTTATATTTCTTTTTGATGAATCTCTTAAAATGTTATATTCCAGTTAATTCTTTGATCTTTTCTTCCAAAGCCTCAGCCTTTTCATTCATTTTAAGTCGATAATATACACCCTGCAGTGTTTCTAACAATTGTATTTCCTCATCGGGTCTTAATTCAACTGATTTTTCAAAATAAGGTAATGATTTCTTAAAATGAATATTTGATTTTTCTATATATTCAGCTTCCTTTAACCTATAGTCAGCCAAAGAAAGATTATTTAATTCACTCAATAATGCTCTTCCAGCATTATAATGAATTACTCCTAGATTATAATTGGCATCGTAATAATCAGGATTAAGCTCAATTGCTTTTTCGTATTGCTCTATTGCTCCATCAGAATTTTCCTCATTTTCATACAAATAACCTAAGAAATAATAATATAATGAATTGGTAGGATCATTGCTGATAGCGGCTTCAAGCTCATTTTTGGCTTCATCTGCTCTCTCCATCAATATTAATGTAGTTATCTTTTCCTGAATGAGGTCCTTATTATCAGGAAAGGCTTGAATACCTTGAGTTACTACTGTAAGAACACCCTCAAGGTCATCTTTTTCATTTCTATAGATGTAGATCATTGTTTTGTAATTATCAACCTTGGCTGTTCCACTATCTGCCATAATTTGATACATCTCCAAAGATTCATCATACATTTCTGCTTGTTGCGCTGAAACAGCACCATAAAGTAATGCGATGGTGTCTCCAGGAACTATTATTAAAGCATTTCCAAAATCACTATAAGCAGCTTCATATTCATTTTCATTATATGCAACTGCACCTTTATTAATTACCGCATTATAAAGACTGTTTATTTCCTGATCGGAAAAAATAACATAAGCTGATGTCTCTTTTTCCATGGATTTTATCTTGTTAAAAGCTTCCATGGAAATGCCTAATCCTTCTTCGCCTACAAGATCTTTAAACGAAGTACTATCATCAAGATACAGCGCTTTGTAGATCTTGCCTTTTAATAACCAGTTTTTTGCTGAGCCAGTAACTTTACCTTTATTATCTATCTTAAAAGCTTCATCTATCTCGGCTTTAGCGATGTCCAACTTACCTTGACCAAGGGCTATTTCAGCCTTAGAAGTCTTGCCCTTAGGCACGTATTGACCATAAGTTAAATTACCAATACTTATGAATAAAATTGCAAAAATTAACTTTTTCATTTTATAAAAAATTGAGTTAAAAATTCGTTTATAACTTTTATCTCGTAAAATTAATAAATTTTACTCTTCGTTTTGTTCGTTTTGTTCAGTTTGATCATCTTTAGTGTCAATATTTTCTTCATCAGACTCTATTCCTTCACTTGTCTCCTCCAATTTGTGAATAGCCTCTACAGAAGATATCTCATCATTATCGTTTAATCTGATAAGTTTAACACCTTGTGTGGCTCTTCCCATAACCCGAAGATTCTCAACCTCCATTCTGATTGTTATTCCTGATTTATTGATAATCATTAAATCGTCAGTATCCATAACCTCTTTTATAGCTACAAGATGACCTGTCTTTTCAGTGATATTTAAGGTTTTCACACCTTTCCCACCTCGCTTGGTAATTCTATACTCTGAAACTTTTGATCGCTTACCATAGCCTTTTTGCGAAACAACCAACAAATCGGCATCTTCTCTTTCTATACAAACCATGCCGATTACTTTGTCATCAGAACTTTTGTCAATAAAGATTCCTCTCACGCCTGCTGCAGTTCTACCCATAGCTCTGGCTTGCGTTTCGTGGAAATGTATAGCTCTTCCTGACTCAACTGCAATGATGATATGATTATTGCCATTTGTCAATTTTACTTCGAGCAACCTGTCACCTTCATTTATAGTAATCGCATTGATGCCATTCTGCCTTGGTCTGGAATAAGCTTCAAGTGTGGTTTTTTTAATGGTACCTTTTTCGGTACACATCACAATAAAATTATTATTTATATAATCCTCGTCTTTTAGGCTTTTTACATTAATCACAGCACGGACAGTATCGCCAGGCTCTATGCTTATTAAATTCTGCAATGCTCGTCCTTTTGCAGTCTTGCTGCCTTCAGGTACTTCATATACTTTTTTCCAATAGACTTTCCCAGAATCAGTAAATATCAATAATGGATTATGCGCAGTTGCAACAAATAAATGCTCTGTAAAATCATCATCTTTTGAGCCTGCGCCTCTGCTACCAACACCACCTCTACCCTGGGTTCGGTAATCAACCAATGGCGTACGCTTTATATATCCTTGATGTGAAACAGTAATTACCATTTCATCATCAGGAATGATATCTTCAATATTTATATCATCGGCACTATGAATAATTTCTGTCCTTCTTTCATCGCCGTATCTCTCTTTTATTGCCAAGAGTTCATCTTTGATGATATTCATTCTTATTTCTACACTTTCAAGGATTTCCTTAAGACCTTGAATTAATTTAAGAATTTCCTCATGTTCCTTCTCTATTTTCTCTCTTTCAAGTCCGGTCAGTCTTTGCAGGCGCATTTCTAAAATAGCCTTGGCCTGAATCTCGCTTAGTTCAAATTTCGTTATTAAACCTTCTTTGGCAGTGTCGGGATCTTTAGAATTTCTTATAAGTGCAATTACCTCATCTAGATTGTCAAGAGCGATTAAATAGCCTTTTAAAATATGGGCTCTTTTTTCTGCCTCTTGAAGCTCATATTCGGTTCTTCTTACTACAACTTCATGTCGATGCTCGACGAAGTGTTTTATCATGTCTTTAAGGTTGAGCGTTTGCGGCCTTCCCTTAACCAAGGCAACATTATTCACCCCAAATGATGATTGTAATTGAGTAAATTTGAAAAGATTATTGAGAACAATATTTGGAATAGCATCTTTTTTCAAATCATAAACAATGCGCATTCCATCTCTATCCGATTCATCTCTCAAACCAGAAATCCCTTCGATCTTTTTTTCATTGATTAAAGCGGCAGTCTTTTCAATCATAGACGCTTTATTTACCATATATGGAATTTCGTCAACAATGATTTGCTCCTTGCCTGTTTTTGTTTGATCAAAGTGGGTTTTTGCTCTTAATACTATTCTACCTCTACCTGTTTCGAAAGCATTAAGAACTCCTTGGTACCCATAAATTATTGCACCGGTTGGAAAATCCGGCGCAGAAATATGGGTCATTAATTCTTTGGTATCAATGTCACTATTATCAATATATGCTCGAATACCATT
>VAPL010938175.1_pt1 | contig 27366 bp, 27 predicted proteins | sample 3395061 | NCBI WGS metagenome assembly VAPL01 (sample SAMN08290444, study PRJNA428436) | hydrothermal vent metagenome | isolation source: Deep-sea hydrothermal vent chimney 2 | place: Pacific Ocean: Juan De Fuca Ridge | depth 2182 m m | reverse complement strand
TAATATAGCGTGCCTTGTTTCTGTTGCGGTTTGTTTTTAATCATCACGTGGGTAGGGTGACTTTAGATATGTTTGCTAAGTTTATGGGCTTAAAGGCTGAATTAGGTGCTTTAAATGCATGTTATTATATGCTTGGTAAAATATTAGGAAAAATTAGCTCGGGTAATATGAGTGTGATCAAATATTATCTCACATTACAGCCGATTTCTAATGAACCACTTATCTCTGCCGCGCGGGGTAAGAATTTAACGATTCGACAAATTTATGCTGATGACCCTGAGACCGAGTTATTTCCACGCTCAAGTGACGTGATTCAATGGCGTTACAGTGAAGGTTCTATTTGTTTCTGTGTGTTTAAAGATGAAACTTTTGCTGGATATATTTGGCTTGCGACTGAGATTTATAGAGAAGACGAGGTGTTGTGTGATTATCATCCGTTACCCAAAGGGCTTGCTTGCTGGGATTACGATGTCTATATTGTGCCTAAATTTAGATTTAGTCTGGCTTTTGCCAAATTGTGGGAGCATGCAAATCGGTATATGAGTCGTCAGGGGGTAGTCGGGACCGTGAGCCGGATTTCTGCATTTAATGTTTCTTCGCTGAGAAGTCATAAGCGGCTCGGTGCGCGTATTCTCGCATCGCAGCTATTTTTACTGATTGGATCGGTGCAAATCATGTTTTCGTCAATATCCCCGTATATCCATATATCGACAAGTCAGCGGAAAAGAGCGCAGGTTTTTATAAATATACGTGAAAATGACATTAACTATTGAGTTTTGTAGGAGTCTTGTGTGATCAGTGATGAAATAATCCAGATATTAGTGGCGACTTTGCAGTTAAAAGGTACCAATGATATGAGTGAGTCAACCGTTCTTTTAGGCAGTATTCCAGAGTTTGACTCAATGGCCGTTGTGTCTGTCATTACCGCTTTGGAAGACAATTATGGCTTTGTCGTTGATGATGATGAAATTGAAGCAGAAACCTTTGAGACGATTGGTAGTTTGGTGTCTTTCGTAGAGAATAAGCTGGAAGCACGTGAATAATCGGCAATATCAGCTTCATCCATTTTATCTAGATGGTTTGCAAGGCCGATTTTTCTGTCTGGCTTTTTTGCCTATTCCAGATCGATGTAATGGGAGGGCTGTGCTTGTTGTTCCTCCGTTTGCTGAAGAGATGAATAAATCTCGACGTATGTTGTCACAGCAAGCTCGACGATTAGCTGAGGCCGGCTTTACTGTATTACTGCCAGATTTGTATGGAACAGGCGATAGTGAAGGCGATTTTTCAGAGGCGACTTGGGTCGAATGGATTGAGGATTTAAAATGCTGTATCGATTGGTTTTCTGAAAAAAACATCATGAATGTTTCACTACTTTCAATGCGTTCTGGGGCGCTTTTAGTGGCGCAATTGCCTGAAGAAATATTGGCGCGTATTGATTGTTTTACTCTGTGGCAACCTGTTATCAATGGCGATGTTTTTTTATCTCAGTTTCTTCGTCTTAAACTTGCCGCTGACATGTCGAAGGCTTCAGCGAATAAACTGACGGTTAAAGAGATTAAAGCGTCTCTAGTGAAGGGGCAGTCAGTGGAGGTGGCAGGTTATATGTTGTCACCTAAGCTAGCGAGTGGATTGGGGGAGGCGAAATTTATTAGTTGCTTGGATTGTCTTCGTGCACGAGTTTTCTGGTTTGAGATTGTCTCTGATGAAAATCGTTCGATACCGATACAAAATCAAAAAATGATTGATTTAATGAAAGAGAAAGGTCTTGATGTTTCCGTTGAAAAAGTCACTGGTCCTCCGTTTTGGATGGCGACAGAAATAGTTGATGTTCCCTCATTGCTTGATTCAACGGTAGATATCTTAGTGAGTGCAACTCAATGAAGATCAATGAGCAGCCCGTTGTTATTGATTGTGGTTTACAGCATTTAATGGGTATTATTCATCAGTCTGAGCAGTCAAATTCAAAAGGCGTTTTAATTGTTGTCGGAGGACCACAATATCGAGTGGGAAGTCATCGTCAGTTTCTTCTATTGGCTAGAGTGCTGGCCAATAACGGAATTCCTGTGATGCGATTCGATTATCGAGGGATGGGTGATAGCAGTGGAGATATCCGTACATTTGAGAATGTCAATGAAGATATCAGGACGGTCATTGATGTTTTTTTTCAGCAAGTCCCTGAACTTGAAAATGTCATATTATGGGGATTATGCGATGCGGCCTCAGCTGCACTATTTTATGGATATTCAGATGAGCGTGTGAAAGGGATGGTTTTGCTTAATCCTTGGGTGAAAACAGAAGCGGGTGAGGCGAAAGCGTATTTAAAACATTATTATTTAACTCGCTTGCTAAGTCATGGCCTTTGGAAAAAATTATTAACCGGTCAGTTCCATTTTGGACGTTCCTTGAGATCCCTCTTTGATTTATCACGAACAGCTTATGTTGATAAAGGTGAGAGGGGTGCGGATAGTAACAGCGTGGCTTCGTTGCCTGACCGTATGTTGGAGGGATTAAAGCGTTTTAATGGGGATACCCTGATTATCCTGAGCGGAAATGATCTGACGGCGGATCAATTTTGTGATTTGATTGAGAATTCTCATGAATGGGATCAAACGTTAAAAAAGAAATCCGTGGAGTTTAGAAAATTATCGACAGCAAATCATACGTTTTCTAGTACTAATTGGCGTGCAGATGTTGAACATATAACACTGGCTTGGGTTAAAGGTATTCAATCATGAAAATGATTTGCTAGTAAAGAACAATGTTGGATGAAGGATGGGGTTTTTGGTTGAGATAGCTTTAAAGAAGTAGGATAATAATTAGTATCATAAAAAAATAGCATAGAATGTCTCTTGTTTATTCAACTAATCCTTTCTTTTTTTATTTCTTAAGATATTTCCTGTTGTGTTTACTCTCCAATTTTTTTCTAGTTTCATCAGCATCATCCCGTATCGTTTAGCGAATGAGTTGCCCTCAAAACGGTTGATATACCACCTTTTGGTCATTTTTTATCCGCTCCAACTCTGGCAGACACCAGGGGCATGAGTTCATCATAAAGCGCTTCTTATGGTAAGGTATGACTTTTGTTTTGCACAATACTTGGTTCATCTGTTCCATCGCTATTATGAATAGTGCAAAGACTGTAGGAGATACGATGAAATTATGTGGATTTGACGTTGGTTTGACTCAGCCTTTTTTTTTAATGGCGGGGACTTGTGTTATCGAGAGCGAGCAAATGGCGATAGATACCGCCGGCGCGTTAAAGGAAATGACCGGGCGGCTTGGTATTCCATTTATTTACAAATCCTCATTTGATAAAGCAAACCGATCATCGGCGTCGAGTTTTCGTGGACCAGGACTCGCGGGCGGTTTGCGTATTTTGGATAACGTGAAACAACAAATCGGTGTGCCGATTTTAACCGATGTGCATGAGGATACTCCGCTTGACGAAGTGAGTGAGATTGTTGATGTACTACAGACACCGGCTTTTCTTTGTCGCCAAACCAACTTTATTCAACGGGTTGCGGCGGCAGGTAGGCCCGTGAACCTTAAGAAAGGACAATTTTTAGCCCCTTGGGATATGAAATACGTGGTTGATAAAGCGCGTGCGGTAGGCAATGAAAATATTATGGTATGTGAGCGAGGTGTTTCATTTGGTTATAACAATTTGGTTTCTGATATGCGCTCATTGGTCGTCATGAGAGAGACTCAGGCACCGGTGGTATTTGATGCGACCCATTCGGCACAATTGCCCGGTGGTCAGGGTCATCAGTCGGGTGGACAGCGGGAAATGGTGCCAGCATTAGCGAGAGCGGCGATGGCGGTCGGCGTCGCGGGCTTATTTATGGAAACACATCCCGATCCAGATAATGCGATGAGTGATGGTCCTAACTCCTGGCCATTGCATAAGATGGAAGCTTTGCTTAAAGTATTGGTGAAAATTGACCAAGCTTGTAAAGAAGCTGGCGATATTGAAAATACCTTGGCATGATGAGTCATCTTAGCGAAGGGATTCAAAAAAAAGCATTAAAAATAAAATTGGTTATTTTTGATGTCGATGGGGTATTAACCGATGGTAGCTTAAGTTATAGTGCCGAAGGTGAGTCGATTAAACATTTTAATGTGAAAGACGGACTGGGTATTAAGTTGCTGATGAGCCATGGTATTGATGTCGCGGTCATTAGTGCCCGACAATCGTTACCTTTACAGCGCCGTATTGATGATCTTGGCATTCCATATTTTTTTTCTGGAGTACATAATAAATTACATGCATTTGACCAATTGATCCAGCAGCTGAATATTCATGCCGAAGAAGTGGCTTATGTCGGTGATGATGTGATTGATGTCCCGGTCATGAAGCAGGTTGGCCTGAGCTGTACCGTGCAAGATGGATATCCCTTAGTCAAAGAAATGGCCGATTGGGTCACTGAATCGGTCGGCGGGGCTGGAGCCGCCAGGGAAGTGGCTGATCTCATCTTATCCAGTAAAATGGCATTGCGTGACGCCTATCATTTTCTGTTAAATCCCGATCAAGATAAACGCAATTCTTAGAAATTTTCTGATTAGATGAGCGCTTTTAACGTGCCGATAGCGGTGTTATTTTAGGTGGTCTGTCATCAATTATGAGCATAGAGCCAGTGGTGGTGACAGTGGGTTCAGAGAGTATTTATATGGATAAGGAAAATAATAAGTTTGCACTCGACGTTATTCGTGATGTATTGCAGAAAGAGGCGAATGCGGTTTTACATATTGTCGGAACGATTGATCAGGTGTATCTTGATGCATTAGCGCTGATTATGGATAGCGATGGTAAGGTGGTGTTAACCGGGATGGGCAAGTCAGGTTTGGTGGCACGTAAAATTGCCGCCACTATGAGCAGTACTGGCACCTTAGCGGTTTTTATGCATCCAGCAGAAGCGGCGCATGGTGATCTTGGTATTGTGCAAAAAAATGATGTGGTCATTGCCTTAGGTAAAAGCGGCGAAAGTAATGAATTAAATGAAGTGCTGCCTGTCATCAAAAAGCTTGGTGCCAAAATTATTGCGATTACCGCCAATTCCCAGTCAACACTGGCTAAGTATGCGGATGCCGTGCTCGATGGTGGTGTGGCGGAAGAGGCTTGTCCCTATGATTTAGCACCAACAGCATCAACGGCGGTGAGCATGGCCATTGGTGATGCGTTAGCTATTGCGCTCATGAAGCTCAATGATTTTCAACCCAATGATTTTGCGCTCTATCATCCTGGAGGGCGTTTGGGGCGTCGTTTGTTATTGCAAGTGAGGGATGTCATGGTGGCGATAGATCAGTGTGCCGTGCTAAAACCCAGTGAGTCTTCGATTAAAGATTTAATTGTGGCATTGAGCCAATATGGCTTAGGTATTGTTTTATTTAGCGAAGGTGATGGTCATCTGGATGGCATTTTGACGGATGGTGATGTACGGCGTTTATTGGATGCTCATGGCGCAGAAATTTTTTCTCTCTCCATCAATGAGGTATTGATTCGAGCACCAACGGTGGTTAGTCAGGAGGTAATGGCGGTGCAAGCCTTAAAAGTGATGGAGGAAAGAAGTTCACCGCTTAACGTTTTACCCGTTGTGGATGATGGACGTTGTTATGGTATTATTCGTCTTCATGAATTATTACAAGTCGTTTAGGGGGGCTGTATCGTATGAGAATTGAAGGGATTCAAGGATGGTTAATGTTATTGGCAGTGATGGCCAATTTTTTATTGATCACGTCATGTAGTGTAAGTGAACCCTATCTAATGATAGAAAAAGTACGGGTGAATGAATCGGAGTTACAGGCGAATATCGTTGTGTCGCTGTCACATGCGGCGAAACAACAAGCCACCGTTCATTATGAAACCGTAGAAATTTCTGCCGATCAACCGCAGGATTTTGTGGCACAATCGGGTGACATTGTTTTTCTTCCGGGTGAAACCACAAAAAATATTATGGTTCCCATTGTCAAAGACAGTGTGGTGGAGGGGGAAGAAGAATTTGCGATTAAATTCAGTCAACCGTTAAATATAACATTTCGCACCAAGCAAGGTGTCACTGAAAATTTGATGATGGTTTCAGTGATTGATGATACGCCATTGCCTGAGATTAATTTTGATACAACCGAGCTAATCATTGACGAAGCGGATAAAATCATTAATGTGGCGGCGACGCTAAGCGTGCCTAGCTCTGTCCCCGTTATTGTTGTCATAAAATTTCGAGGTAGCGCCTTGCCTGATGAAGATTTTTCACTCGTGTCGAATGGGCGTTTAGTTTTTTCTCCCGGAGAACAAACGGCGAGCATTAGCGTTGCTATTCGCGATGACACTGAAGCGGAATGTGATGAGTTTTTGGATTTGCAAATGCATACGGCTTCGAATGTCACATTGGGAGAAAGCGCCATGCTGCGGCTGAAAATTACCGATAATGATGTGACGGGTAAAGATATCAAGGTGGGGCATCGCGAGTTATTAAAACAGCCCAGCGAGGCAGCACAACGAGCGAATGATGGCGATCGAGTTGTGATTATGGCGGGTGATTATTCGGGAGATGTAGCGGTTTGGAAACAGCAACATTTGCTGATTTGTGGTGTACCAGAAGGGGTGGTTTTACACGCCAATGGGCAATCTGCACAAGGTAAAGCGATTTGGGTGACTCAAGGCAAGCACATTGAAGTACAGAATATCACGTTTAAAGACGCAAAGGTGAGGGATAAAAATGGCGCGGGGATTCGCGCAGAAGGTGAGTTATTAAAAGTGAGTAATTGTGCTTTTGAAAACAACGAAAGTGGTATTTTATCTAGCAATATAGAAAAAGCGACGATCCGTGTGGCTTTTTCTCGGTTTATCAACAATGGGATAAGCAATGGTCGAGTGCATAATATTTACATAGGAAGAATTGCACATTTTGATTTGTTATACAGTGTATTGCATGGCGCGGTGGTCGGTCACAATGTAAAAACTCGAGCACGTGTTAATCAGCTTTTTTACAATAGAATATTTGATGGTCGCACGGGGCGTGCGAGTTACCAAGTGGACGTGTCGGGTGGTGGTGATGCGATGCTCATTGGTAATGTAATACAGCAATCTGCCGAGGCAGAAAATTCAACCATTATTGCCTTTGGTATGGAAGGTTTAAGCGCCGGTAAAAACCGTTTATATATGGCCAATAATACCATTGTTAATGGACGTCATAGTGGGGTGTTTATTCGTGCTAAGCCGGGCATAGAGCTGGTTGGCGAAAATAATTTATTTGTAGGGAATGGTGAGTTTGCGGCGACGTGGACTTCTCAAAATGCCAATATTGCAGTGACTGATAAAGCTGAATTTGTTGGCTATGACAATTTACATTTTGGCTTGCAGACAACGTCTCAAGCCATTGACGCGGGTGCTTCTATATCTAGCGCAGAAGCAGGAAATGCTGCCGCTCAATATGAAATTACTGATGATGCTTTTTTAATAAAGCGGTTTGTCAAAAATCAAATCGATGTGGGGGCTCATGAATATTTTTAGGGCATTTAGGCGAGATGATCTAACAGGCTCGCTAATGTTTCGGTGCTGCCACCGTAGATAATGAAAAATAATCATTAAAAACCGGCATTGGACAGTCTTCTCGATTGTCCAATGCTAAACTCATCAAGTGGGGGATGTGACAATGATAGTTTATGCCCGAGCTGAGTATAGGCGCTTGCGGAATTATGGTAGATACGACCTTTATACCAGCACTTCGATGACAGCGGGGTGGCTCAGAAATTTTTCTGGACTAGCCGTGTATCCATACGCACCTGATTGGAAAACTACCACGAAATCGCCAACCTCGGCCTGGGTTAAGGACATTTTATTCGCCAAAATATCAAGCGGAGTGCATAGTGGGCCGACCACATTGACTTGCGCTTGTTCCCCAGTGACTTTATTGCCAATGCATGTCGGATAATTTTTTCTGATGACTTGACCAAAATTTCCAGAGGCGGCGAGGTGATGATGTAAACCACCGTCACTAATTAAAAAAGTTTCACCGCGGGAGATTTTTTTGTCGATAATTTTACAAACGTATACACCGGCTTCCCCCACTAAATACCGACCAAGTTCGATCACGATTTCTGCTTCGGGCAGTTTATTTTTTACTGTGGGTAATAAGCGTACCAGGTTGTCTGCAATGGGCTGAGTGGTTAAACGGGTATCGCCGGGAAAATAAGGGATACCAAAGCCACCACCGATATTAAGTAATCGGGGAGCACAGGGGGCGAACTCGGTTAAGCGATAGGCTAACTCAAATGTTTTGTTGTGAGCGTCGATAATGCTATCTGCATTTAAGTTTTGCGAGCCACTGAAAATATGAAACCCATAAAAATCGAGCTTCAGTTCAGTTAAGCGTTTTAAGGTGTTTGGTACTTGTTCTGCATCAATGCCAAATTGTTTAGGGCCGCCACTCATTTTCATGCCGGAGGTTTTCAGTTCGAAATCAGGATTGACCCGAATGGCAACTTTTGGCATTAGCTTCATTTCGTTGGCAAATTTGGCAATCCGTTCCATTTCATGGTCAGACTCCATATTGATGACAATATTCGCCGCAATGGCTTGCCGTAATTCCTTATCCGTTTTGCCGGGGCCGGCGAAACTGATATGCTGACGAGCCATATGGGTATCTAATGCGGTTTTCATTTCACCCGCGGAGGCGAGATCGAAGCCATCGACAAGGGTTGCCATGAGTTGCACCAGGGCGGGCATGGGGTTCGCCTTGATCGCATAATGTAAATGTATATCTGTTGGTAAGGTATTGCGCAGGGATTGCACTCGATGTTTAATTAGTTGGCGATCATAGGCGTAAAAAGGGGTTTGGCCAATTTGTTCGGCGAGTTGGGGTATCTCTACGCCTCCGACGACCAAACTGTTATTTTGTGTAGTAAATTGATCCATGGGAGGGTGCTGTGGGATACTTTTCATGGTGTGTTATTCCTGGAATAATGAGGCATATTTTTGCGACAGCTGTTTGCGATCAATTTTGCCATTGGGGTTTTTTGGCAGGGTTTCAATAAATTCAATATGACTCGGCAGCATGAAGTTAGGCAGGCGTTTTTTGCATTCGGCTAATAACTTTTCGGGATTGCCCTGATTGGCATGGGTGGCGATGACCACAATCGCCTGTCCGAGAACCGGATGTGCAATCCCCAATACCGCCGTTTCTGATACCAGGCCTGAGGCATAAATGACTTCTTCCACCTCCGTTGGACTAACTCGATAACCCGAGGTTTTGATCATGTCATCTTTGCGGGCAACAAAATACAAGAAGCCCGCTTCATCCATTTTTACTGTATCACCTGACCAAACCGCAATTTCGGGTAAGGTTAAGCCACTCTCTTGGGTGGGAACGGGTTTGAAGTGTTGGGCGGTTTTTTGTGAATCATTCCAATAACCCAAAGAGACAAGCGCACCGCGGTGTACCAGTTCACCTGGCTCGCCGGGACCGCATAAGCTGCCATCTTCCCGGACGACCATGACCGCTGCATTAGGTATGGCTTTGCCGATGGAATCTGGGCGTTTATCAATATGTTCGGGAGATAAATAGGTGGAACGAAAGGCTTCGGTCAAGCCGTACATCAAAAAGGGTTTAGCCTTAGGTAAGGCGGCTCGCAGCGCATTTAATGTGGCTTTAGGCATTGCGCCCCCTGAGTTGGTGAAATAGCGCAGGGTGTCATTTGCTTGCGGTTGCCAGGTTAATTGAGCTAATTGATTCCAAAGCGGGGGAACACCCGCGAGGCCAGTGATTTGGTGTTTAGTTACCGCCTTAGTTACATCTCTTGGCAATAAATAATCGAGCAAGGTAACTTTTGCACCCACATGAAATGCGGTGGTGAGCTGGCTTAATCCATAATCAAAACTAAAGGGTAGGACGGCAAGCAGATTGTCGTTGGCCGTATTTTCCAAATATTCTGCCACGCTTTTTGCACCGGTGATCATATTCCTGTGGGATAATACTACGCCTTTGGGGCTGCCAGTGCTGCCTGATGTGTACAAAATAGCAGCAATGTCGCTGTCAATGATTCGGTGAGCCGCCTGGGTTTGCTGTTGTGGTAAATGTTCCCAATATTGTATTTGATAATGTACGTGACTTGCTGGTGGTGGTGATTTATTGCTGGTATCAATTACGCTGAACAAATCATGGCAGTCATCTAACACAGGTTTCAATTGGTTTAGCCGGTCATGGCTTGTGATGAGAAGGCGAACGTTGCAATCTTTTAAAATATAGGCCACTTGCTCTGGTTTTAACTGTGGGTTGATGGGCACAAAAACCCCACCTGCATACGAGGTTGCAAAAAAAGCAATGACAGTTTCCGGTTGCTTGGGTAAATAAATCGCGACTCGCTCACCGCGTGCTAACCCTTGAGCAAGTAAACCTTGCCCGATGGTGATGATGCGTTGCGCCAAAGTTTGGTAATTAATCGTGACTTGTTTATGGGTGATGGCCGGGGCGTCCGGTGTTTTTTCAGCGGACAGGGTAATAAATTCGTGCAGTTGTTTAGGCATAATACTTTGATTCGAATAAAAATGAGTTTTAGCTAGATTACTGGTAGATCACAAGTGTGCTATTTTATGAGCCTATTTTTTGTTTTGCCACATAAATTCATTGTGATGATGTGAATTTATGTGGCGTTGGTTTATTGACTTCATGACTCCAAAGCTTACCTGAGATTTTATACCATGGATTACATTTTAGCAGGTTTGGATAGTCTCCTAGGTAAACATCGGGTGCGATTTAGTGGAATCGTTAGCCTGTTTCATTACTGAGTCGGTGATTTTAGTGAAAAATTTTGAAAGGGAAAATCAGTGAATTATAAAGGTATTGTTCTCGCTGGTGGTTCAGGTACGCGGCTGCATCCTTTAACCTTGTCGGTGAGTAAGCAGCTCATGCCTGTGTACGATAAGCCAATGATTTATTACCCGCTTTCGGTTTTGATGTTAGCAGGAATTCGGGAAATTTTGGTCATTACGACCCCGCAAGACCAGGTATTATTTGAAAATCTGTTGGGAAATGGTCAACAATGGGGCATCGATATTGTCTATGCGGTGCAATCTGCGCCTGAAGGTTTGGCGCAGGCGTTTTTGATTGGGGAACATTTTATCGGTGATTCACCGGTTACCTTGGTGTTGGGTGACAATATTTTTTATGGGCACGGTTTAGAGCAAACCTTATTGAGTGCGGCATCTCGGCATTGCGGGGCTACCGTTTTTGGGTATTATGTCAAAGACCCTCAACGTTATGGCGTGGTTGGGTTTGATCAGCGGGGCATTGCGATTGATATTGAAGAAAAACCTGCCCAGCCCCGGTCGAATTACGCCGTCACTGGGCTGTATTTTTATGATAATGAGGTGGTTAATATCGCCAGGCAAATTAAACCATCTGAGCGCGGTGAGTTGGAAATCACGGATGTTAACAACGTATATTTACAGCGAGAAGCATTACATGTAGAAAAACTAGGCCGTGGTTCTGCCTGGCTGGATACCGGCACCCATGCCTCTTTGCTGGCGGCAGCGAATTTTATTCAGGTAATGGAAGAGCGGCAAGGATTAAAGATTGCCTGCCCGGAAGAAATTGCTTTTTACAAAGGGTTCATTGGGGCTGATCAGCTTGAACGACTAGCAAAACCGTTGTTGAAAAGTGGTTATGGACAGTATTTAATGGGGTTGTTAACCTCGCACGTCCATATTGTTTGATGATAAAGGATAACTAACACATTGAAGATAATAGAAACAAAACTTCCAGGGGTATTGATTATCGAGCCTCAGGTGTTTGGCGATACGCGTGGTTTTTTCCAGGAAACATTTTCTGCGAAACGTTACGCCGAAGCGGGCATCAATGAGACCTTCGTGCAAGATAATCATTCACGCTCAGGCCGGGGTGTATTACGCGGGTTGCATTATCAGTGCAAGCAACCGCAGGGCAAATTGGTTTATGTCACCCGCGGAGAAGTGTTTGATGTGGTGGTTGATATCCGATCGGATTCGCCAACTTATGGTCAGCATGTGTCCATTGTTTTAAATGATACCAAGCACCAGCAGTTTTATGCGCCGCCAGGCTACGCACATGGATTTTGTGTGTTATCTGAAGTGGCAGATTTCGTTTATAAATGCACCGACTATTACCATCCGCTTTCAGAGCGTGGTGTGTTGTGGAATGATCCGCAGCTGGCCATCGAATGGCCACTCGACGCTGTCTTATTGTCTAAAAAAGACACAAGAAATCCACGACTGCAGGATATTAAACCAGAAGAGTTACCGGAATATGCTAGCGAATGAAAGTGCTGTTAGCTGGTGCCCAAGGTCAAGTGGGCAGTGAAATTCAACGTTTAATGAGGCGGTCTGAATGGTCGTTGTATGCCGGTAGTCGTGATCAGTTAGATATCGTGGATGCAGGGCAAGTGGCTTCTCAATTGAGGGCGTATCAACCTGATTTGGTGATCAATGCGGCGGCTTATACCGCTGTCGATCGGGCGGAATCTGAACACGATATTGCTTTTTCTATTAATCGTGATGGACCAAGCCATCTGGCGATTGAATGTGCCCGATATCATATCCCACTGATTCATTTATCTACTGATTATGTTTTTGATGGCACAATGACGCGTCCGTATACCGAGCAAGATCCGGTATCACCACTCGGCGTTTATGGGCAAAGCAAATGGCAGGGCGAGCAACAAGTTCGCCTGCAGTGCGAAAAACATATTATATTGAGGGTGAGTTGGGTCTATGGTTCGGTTGGTAACAATTTTGTCAAGACCATGCTGCGGCTGGCAAAGCAGCGGGATGAATTAAGCATCGTCGCTGATCAATCTGGCTGTCCAACCTCGGCGCATGATATTGCTCGCGTTATTGAGCACATGGCCCAAAAAATCACAGGTCGTCAAGCAACACCAGATTGGGGGACGTATCACTATTGCGGCGCACCGGAGACTAACTGGTATCAATTTGCCAATGCAATTATTGCTGAGGGGCGAAAGTATGGTGTGCTGCAGACTAAGAATCTGACGGCGATTGGCTCAGAAGATTACCCCACAGCGGCGCGGCGGCCTAAATCTTCAGCGCTGTGTTGCGATAAAATCTTTGCACACTTCGGTATTCGGCAGGTCGATTGGCAATCCGAGTTGCAATATGTATTGAGAGAGTTGCATCAATCGCCATAATTTCCTATAAAAACAATGGATATATTTGATATAATACGTAGTAAGGCCGGTTTGATCAGCAGCAGGGTCGTGCCGATGCTCATAATGATGCTGTTCTTTTGCTCTGTAAGCTAATGACTGGATTGTAGTTATTTATACTGATGTGCGTTCAAGGCTGGTGTAAATCACTTAATCTCGATAAAATAGTAAACTATACAAACGGCTTATTGTGATGGGCGTTGTCGGGTTTTTTTACGGTTGATTGGATTTGTTTGAAGCCCCTGCTTTGTTAGGTAACTTAATGTATTGTAAATATTTTTCAAGTATGTAAAATATTTACAATAGAACAAGCGCTGTAATTAAACTTATTCAAATTTGATTGTTTCCATTCAATGCATTGATTTTTCGAAAAAAAAATATGTTTTCCTGCTAGGCGTAATGCCTGTGTAATAACAATCCTTAAAATGGGCGTCGTTGATCTTTACAGTGGTGTCTGGCTGATACTGGATTTTATAGGTTACTCAGTTGAATTTATTGAGATAATTCTGTTTTTTTTCAGTTGGCCTGTAAATTGCCTTACTTTGAGTCATTAACTATATAAATTTCTATGAATAAAACTTTTTAGTTGACAGCGATCAACTAAACGCCGGGAGCGCTAAGTATGAATGACGGTCAAATGCCAGAAGATGAAACTGCCTTCACCAACGAAAAAGAGAAGCAAGTGAGCAAGCAAAAAATAAATCAATCACGCCGTAAATTCACCCGAGCAGGTTTGATCGGTGTGCCAGCGATTATTACTTTGACAAGTAAGCCTGTGTTAGCTGTCAATGAGTGCACCTTTTCCGGCAATTTATCTGGGAATATGTCGAATGCGAGGATTGATCCTTGTGATACTTTGTCAGGTTATAGTCCTGTTTATTGGTTGGATAAAATTACATCGAATGCTTGGTCGGACAGTATTCCGATTTCTGTTGATCTAATCGGTAGGGGGAAAAAAGACGTCACTCCTGATACCAAATTTGCAGAGGTTGGTCTCTTTAATAATCCCGATATCATGGACATTATTGAGGCAGATACAACGTTTGCATGGGTCTTAAGTTTGGACCCATATGCAGGAGGTGCGGAGAGTTTGGCCGTCCATGCCGTTACGGCCTTGTTAAACGCAAATACGCTGACGGGTTACCCAGATTATGTTTATTCAACAGCTGAAGTATTGACATTGTACAATACTTATTACAATGACCCGCCTAACGATAAAATCTTACTTGGATCATTTGAAAAACTTAATACAGTTAACTAGTATTATTGTTGTTACTGGGTAGCTGGTTACAATTACCAGAATAACAAACTCGTTTGTTATTCTGGTAATTGATGATATTGATTTTTTTAATCCACTGTTGTTTTCCTGATGAACTGGTCAATCCGCCGCAATATTCGTTTGAATACAAGGCAATATCGCGATGAATTCGTTGTTTATTGCATCCCGTCCGGAGATACGCATCATTTCAATCCATTTGACATGGCCATTTTAGATGCTTTGGCTAATTCTCAAAAAAATACCCAAGAGATTATACAGTTTGTTGCAGATCGACTAAATTATTATGTAGACGATGAGCTGCAACAATATATTGTTCAGATGCTCAACGAATTACAGAAGAAAAAGTTGATCACGCAACGACTAGATGCTCGGTCCGAAGATTTGTGATACGGTGTGCCATGAGTTGGCTTGTTACCATCGACAAAGGATAATATGACGATTTCGTCGCTTTCAACTGAAGAGCTAACCCACCAGCTGAAATCGCAAGGATTATGTTTTCAAACCGGTCCATTTGTTATTAAGCTTTTTTCCAGTTTTTCTGATGTCGCAGAAGGCATCGCCAGCTTGTATGCGGATTATCCACTCGCTTCTACATCTGATTTCATCGATTTTCATATTGCTATTACCCCACCCAAAAACTGGCGCCGTTGGTATCGGCCGCAAGTTGAGTTTTACTTTGATCAATATAAGCCTTTTCGGCCATTACCGGCTGATCAGGCCTTTGCCATGTTTGAATGGTCTTCCAATTGGTGTGTGGCAAATCACATGCATCAGTATCTGATCCTTCATGCCGCCGTCTTAGAGCGAAATGGAAATGTGGTGATTATGCCGGGTTCACCAGGGGCAGGTAAAAGCACGTTATGTGCAGCGTTATCAACTCGGGGATGGCGTTTGTTGTCGGATGAGTTGACCTTAGTGAACCGAACAGATATCACGGTGGCGCCATTGCCTCGCCCTGTGAGTTTGAAAAATGCTTCCATTGATATTATTAAGAATTATGCGCCTGAGTGTGTGATTGGTCCGATTGCCACGGATACCTCAAAAGGGACGGTGGCGCATATGAAGGCCTCGTCAGATAGCGTCAATCGGGCTCAAGAGGTGGCCAAAGCCAAATGGATTATTTTTCCAAAATATATGCCAAATAGTGAGGCGTTGCTCACACCATTAGACAAAGCGCCTTCTTTTATGCGGGTTGCAGAAAATTCATTCAATTATAGTGTATTGCATCAGCACGGTTTTGAGACGCTAGTGAGCTTGATCGATTGTTGTGATTGTTACGATTTTACTTATAGCCAACTGGATGATGCGGTGACTATTTTTAATAATTTGAAGCCACCTGTTGAATGATTGATCAGCCTCGTTTGTTAGTGGTTCATGCCATTTCTTATCCTCATAAGCTGCTTGAGCTTAAGCTTGATGAGTGGGATTTATTGATTCGTCAGGCACGTGTGTCGAATTTATTGGCGCGTATCGGCTATTTATTAGCGCAATCCGATTTGTTAGGGCAAACGCCGGAAGCACCTCGGTGTCATTTGCTGGCGGCGATGCTGGTCGCGGAGAAGCAAAAATTGGCGATCGAATGGGAGATTCAGTGCATTCAAGAGTCGATTGCGCACACTGGGTTGCCTGTGGTATTGCTTAAGGGAGCCGCCTATGTAGCGAATGATTTGCCGCCATGCATGGGCCGATTGTTTTCTGATGTCGACATTCTTGTGGCGAAAGCAGAGATTCATCGGGCTGAACAAGCCTTAAAGCTGCACGGTTGGATGGCTGAAAAGCTTACTCCCTATGATCAGCGTTATTATCGAAAATGGATGCATGAATTGCCTCCGTTGCGGCATATGGAGCGCAAAACCGTCATTGATGTGCATCATACCATTTTACCTGAATCTGGACATTTGCGTCCGGATCCTCAAAAGATGTTATCTAATATACAGCCGGTGGCAAATCAAGCCAATGTTTTTACCTTAGATGCTTATGACATGATTCTACACAATGCCGCCCACTTGTTTCATGAGGGGGAGTTCCATCACGGCCTAAGAGATTTAGTTGATTTTGACAGTTTGATTCGGCATTTTTGTCATTTGCAAGATTTTTGGTTGTCATTGTTTCGCCGTGCGCAGCAGCAGCAATTGATCGGCCCCTTATTTTACGCTGCACGCTACGCCCAAAAATTACTGCGAACCCCGATGCCCGATTCATTTCTTGAGTCTTTAACCCGACAGCAAAATTCAATGCATACCGCCGTGATGGATTTTCTATTTATGCGGGTGCTGCTGCCTGATCATCGATCCTGTGATATTTGGGGGGTAGGGTTTGCGCGTTGGGCATTATATGTGCGTTCCCATTATTTACGTATGCCGCTCTACTTATTGATTCCCCATCTTTTTAGAAAATCGATTCGGGGGCGATTGGAGTTGGACGATAGAGCGACGCCTTAGCCTAATGGGGGAGGCAACTGATCATTGTTTGGTGATGGATTCACCAATACTTTACTTTCTTAATCAGCCGTATAGAATAATCTGTTTTACAAATTATATAGTACGATACAGGTGTTTTAGTTGGGCGGTATTTTATTGTGGTAAGTTATTGTAAAGGATCGATTATGATAAGAAAAATCTTCTCTTATGCAGCGGTATTGATTATCTTTTCAGCAGTTGGGGGTGTGTTTGCTGCTGGTGATCCTGATGAAGGTCTTGCTAAGTCAGGCCTCTGTCATGGGTGTCATGGTGAAAAAGGGCAGGCGATTGCGCCAAATTTTCCCAATTTAGCGAGCCAGAAACCGGGTTATATTTTTAAGCAGGTCACTGATTTTCAAAAAGAACATCGCTATAATGACACCATGAGTCCGATGGCAGCGGCGGTGGCTTCAAAGCAAGACTTAGAAGATATCGCGGCTTATTTTTCCGGTCAAGCTCCCATGACGGCCATGATTCCTGGCTCTGATGGTGGTAAGATCGCGAAAGGCAAAGATATTTACATTAAAGGTAATCCGAAAACAGGTTTATATGGTTGTGTTAATTGTCATGGTAATAACGGACGTGGTAAATCAAAGACCAATCAAATTTTTCCTGTGATTGGTGGCCAAAATAAGGACTATTTGACAACACAGTTAAATACTTTCCGTAGTGGCGAACGGACTAACGATCCGGCGGGTATGATGCAGGACATTGCAAAAAGGCTGTCAGATGACGATATTGATGCGGTGGCGGAGTATTTGTCTTCCTTAACTCAGTGATGCGATAGCGGGTTAGTGATCTAAAAAATACCCTTTACGTAAGGGTGTTTTTTAGATGTTTGTCAAAGGAGGGGCTTATCGCGGGAAGCCGATGAGATGCTGGATATCGATGGTGATGCCGACCTTGGCGCCAATGGGATGGTCGTGATGGCTTGGAAATGTTGATAGCACAGTACCACCGGTTGCCAGCTTTAATGTGTAGAGGGTTTCCGGACCTTTAAATGCCTTATTGGTGATTTCTGCTTTTAATTCGCTATTGGGGGCGGGTAGTATGTCATCAGGGCGCACTAACACATCCAATATAGTCCCTTTCGGTAGGTCATAGGTGCGATCCCCGCGAATGGTGCCCAGCTCGGTGGTGACTGTTCGAGCATCCTCCAAGAACCCTTTTAAAAAAACACCTTGTCCAACAAAGTTAGCTACAAAGCGGTTGGCTGGGTCATGATATAAATTATATGCATTGTTCCATTGCTGCATTTTTCCTTCATGCAATATAGCGATGGTATCTGATACTTCAAAGGCTTCAGCTTGGTCGTGAGTCACGAGTACGCCGGTGATTTTTTGACTTTTAAGAATATCTCTGACCTCAAGCCTTAGTCTTTCCCGCAGTGCTACATCTAAGTTGGAAAACGGTTCATCCATTAAAATAAGTTTAGGTTTGATTGCCAGGGCACGGGCTAAGGCAACTCGTTGTTGTTGTCCGCCCGATAGCTCGTGAGGATAACGGTCACCATACCCTTCTAAGCCAACAATATGTAATAACTCGTGTGTAATATGTCGTTTTTCTTTGTGATTGGATTTGTGTAGTCCAAAGCAAATATTGCTTTTTACGTTTAAGTGGGGAAATAAGGCGTAGTCTTGGAAGACCATGCCAATCTGTCTTTTTTCGGCTGCGAGGGTGTATTGGGGTGAGGAGACGATGCGTTCGGATAAGATAATTTTCCCTTGATAAATGGGTTCTAATCCTGCAATTGCTCTCAATACGGTACTTTTGCCGCAACCACTGGGGCCTAATAGGCAAGTTAAGCTACCTTCGGGCACACACAATGAAAAATCTTGCAGCGCAATGGTTTTGCCGTATCGGCAGGCTATGGTTTGCAATTCTAATAATGTGCGCATGGACAAATACAGTCGTATGGATTTTATTAATGAGGCTAAGTTATTAAGCAGGCGATCAAAATTATTTTAACATTGACTCGCCTATTTCCCGCCCTTCGGCGTGACGGCTTCGCTCACATCGCTCAGTAGGTTTGGTTTCGCCGTGCCTTGAAGGGCAAAAAATAGGTTTCGCACATTTTGTTAAAATAATTATGTTCACCGATTTACCAGCAAAAATTCTAACAAGGCTTTTTGGGAGTGGAGCCGGTTTTCCGCTTCATCCCATACGATGCTTTGTGGCCCATCAATGACCTCGGCGGTCACTTCTTCACCGCGATGAGCCGGTAGGCAATGCATAAATAACGCATTCGGCTTAGCGAGTGCCATTAACTTTTGGTTGACTTGGTAACGTTGAAAGACTTTGCTGCGTGATTCTTGTTCCGACTCCTGTCCCATGCTTGCCCACACATCGGTGACCACCAGGTCGGCATGGCGAATCGCTTGTTCCGGGGTGGAGAATAATTCGGCGTGGTCATGGCTATTTGCGAGGATGCTCGGCCGTGGCTGGAATGCCTCGGGCGTGGCAATTTTCAACTGAAAATTAAATTGTTTGGCCGCATTAATATAGGAATGGCACATATTGTTACCATCCCCCATCCAAGCCACCGTACGTCCCTTGATGCTGCCGCGGTGTTCAGTATAGGTTTGTATATCCGCCAGCAATTGACACGGATGGTACATGTCAGTGAGGGCATTAATGACGGGGACTTGTGAATGTTCGGTGAAACGTTTTAACTTGCTATGTTCAAAAGTACGGATGGTGATTGCGTCCACCATTCGGGATAATACGCGGGCGGAGTCTTCGATGGGTTCACCGCGTCCGAGTTGGGTATCGCGTGGCGATAAAAAAATGGCTTGGCCACCAAAATGAATCATGGCTGTTTCGAAGGAAACGCGGGTTCTTGTGGAAGACTTTTCAAAAATCATGCCTAGCACTTGGTTTTTTAAGGGTTCGTAGTGTTGTTTCTCGCGGTGCATTTTTTTAAGGACTTGCGCACGTTCAATGATTTCTGTCAGGGCTTCAGGGCATAGGTCTGTTAAGCTTAAAAAATGCTGGATATTCACGGTGAACTCCTCACGGTGCAAAAAAGGCTTTAATTGTTTTTGTTAAACGCTGAACAATTTGGTCCGCTTCCTCTTTGGTTAGGATCAGCGGTGGCAATAAGCGGATCACTTTGTTGGCGGTGACATTGATAAGTAAGCCATTGTCGGCACTCATTTTTACGAGCTCTGTGCAGGGGCGGTCAAGTTCGATGCCGATCATCAGGCCTTTGCCTCGGATATCAGTGATACCATTGATTGGCGCCAATTGTTGCCTGAATTCATGACGTATGTATTTTCCCAATTGGGCGGTATGTGCTTGCAGATTTTCTTTTTCTAAAATGTCAATGACGGTGGAAGCGACCCGGCAGGCGAATGGATTGCCGCCATAGGTGGATCCATGGTTGCCCGATTGAAGAATTTCAGCGGCTGGACCGCTGGCTAAACAGGCGCTGATGGGTATCCCATTACCCAGCGCTTTCGCAAGGGTCATGATATCAGGGCGGGCCGGCGGACTCTGTTGATGTTGATAGGCAAACCATTGGCCGGTGCGGCACAGACCTGTTTGAATTTCGTCGAGCATCATCAGCCATTGCTTTTCATCGCAAATGGCTCTGATTTCGGCTAAATAGTTATCGTCAGGCACTTGGATACCGCCTTCGCCCTGGATGGGTTCGACCAGTACTGCAACGATATGTGGGGAATGTTCGGCCACTTGTCGTAATGCAGCCAGATCGTTATACGGGATGCGAACAAATCCTTGCACTAAGGGTTCGAATCCCGCTTGAATTTTTCGGTTGCCTGAGGCGGTGAGGGTGGCTAAGGTGCGCCCATGAAAACTGCCATCCATGACGACGATGGTCGGGGTATCAATCCCTTTTTTATGGCCATACAAGCGGGCGATTTTGATGGCCGTTTCGTTGGCTTCTGCGCCCGAGTTACCAAAGAAAACGGTATCCATCTGGCTCAGTCTAGTCAGTTTCTGAGCAAGCTGTTCTTGGTGAGGGATGCGATATATATTTGAGGTATGTAACAAGGTGGCGGCTTGTTCGGCGATGACTTGGCTAAGCGTGGGATGAGCGTGCCCTAAACCACAGACGGCAATGCCTGCCAACGCATCAAGGTATGGGTTATCTTGCTCGTCCCATAACCAAGCACCACTGCCACGGGTAAAGCTCAGTGGTAATCGATTATAAGTATTCATCAACGTGTTTGTAATCATGGTGCTATACCGGGTCATGTGACAAAATCTAATGTTTTGTTGCCAACCGTTTGGGTTTAGCTGAAAACATATAAAAATTCGGTCTGGGTATTCGGTGAGGGGCTTAACGATTCGCAAATAAAAAAGGCAGCCAAAAGTGGCTACCTTTTAATCTGTTTGTGCCTTGTTAACTCAAATCAAAGACAGAGCTTGGTTACTGATTTTTGAATCGATAGTCAATGATCATTATGCCATTTAAATGCAAAAACCAAAGTTTTATTATCGTTCGGGTTAACAAGTACGCCCATGAGCCAGAATACGCAGAACGGATTAATATAGTACACTTTCTTGGTGATGTACAACGGCGATGTGCGTGGCGGCTTTTTGCTTGATATTTTTTAACCAAACAAGGGGCTAACCTGCAAAATTTTTAGAAACGAAATCCCAGTTAACTAAATTCCAAAACGCGTCAACATATTTGGGGCGGGCATTTCGGTAATCAATATAGTAAGCATGTTCCCAAACATCGCATGTCAAGAGTGCCGTTTTTCCTTCGGTCATTGGGGTGGCGGCGTTGCCTGTGCTCATGAGCGCTAATGAGCCATCGCTATTTTTTATTAACCAACCCCAGCCGGAACCAAACGTGGTGATTGATGTTTTAGAAAAGGCATCTTTGAATTGGGCAAACGAGCCAAATGTTTTATTGATCGCTTCTGCCAATGCGCCGCTAGGTTCACCGCCTCCATTCGGGCTGAGGCAATGCCAATAGAAGGTATGGTTCCAAATTTGTGCCGCATTATTAAACATACCACCGGAGGCTTTCATGACAGTGTCTTCTAATGACATCGTTTCAAATTCAGTGCCTTTGATGAGGTTGTTTAAATTGGTTACATAGGTATTATGATGTTTACCATGGTGAAACTCTAAGGTTTCTTTTGAAATATGTGGCGCTAACGCATTCAATGCGTAAGGTAATTCGGGTAACTTATGTTCCATTCCTAATCTCCTACAGTATTAACCATAATATTGAGGGTTATGTATCCCTTTTCGTAGCGAGCTACTCAGTGATTATCCAGGAGGAGTCTAAGTAAGAGCGTGGTGCAATGCAAGCTTTTGTCTTGTAGGGGATTCGCTGGTTGAAAAATAATTTAAGGGCGATTATATGGCAAAATCGTTCAGAATGAATGCAAGTGATGAACGTGTTTTTACGCCTCGGGTGGCCATTTGTGAGGCGATGGGGGCCGTGCTTAAATTAGCTGCATTTCCTCCCAAGATCAAAGATCACCTGGACTTTTTTTGTGCTGTTTTTTGACCAAAAGAGGATGTTGTGTGTCCGGTGGTACATACCTTCGGTTATTTAGGCTACATCCCCGCTCATGTCATGAGAGAGAAGGTGGCTTTGGTCATTCAGACGTTGGGTGGTGGTGGCTGGGGACGGTCGAGATGAACAGTAAAAGTGAGTCGTTGAGATGTGTGGCATTTGTGGTGAATTAAAATTTGATGGTACTGGCGCGTCGCTGACGGCGATTAACCAAATGAATCAAAAACTCAGTCAGCGTGGTCCCGATAATGAAGGGACGTACCAAGATGGCTCATTGGCATTGGGACACCGGCGATTATCGATTATCGATTTGACTGAGCGTTCCAATCAGCCGATGGTGGATGAGCGTTTAGGCTTGGTCTTGGTCTTTAATGGGGCGATATATAATTACAAAGAATTGAGAGCAGAACTTCAGCAACAAGGTTATGCGTTTTTTTCTGATGGGGATAGTGAAGTTATCATAAAAGCCTTCCACGCTTGGGGGGCGCCGTGTCTCGCCCGATTGCATGGCATGTTTGCGTTTGCGATCTGGAATGTCAACTCCAAAGAACTTTTTTTAGCGCGAGATAGACTGGGTATTAAACCGCTCTATTATAATTTAACGACCACCGGGATTCGTTTTGCGTCATCAATGCAAGCCTTATTAGCTGCTGGGGGTGTGGATACCCGCATTGATCCGGTCGCTTTACATCACCAATTGACATTGCATGCCGTGATTCCAGCGCCGCGCACCATTCTGAACGGGATTCGTAAATTACCACCCGCCAAGAGTATGTCTGTCAATCGGACGGGGCAAGTGTCTGAACAGCGTTATTGGACGTTGCAAGCTACCCGAAACACGATACAGACTGAACCAGAATGGATTGACGCGGTGCATACCAGTTTGCGTCGGGCAGTGAAACGACGCCGAGATATTGCGGATGTGCCCGTGGGAGTGTTGCTATCCGGTGGTTTAGATTCCAGTTTGTTGGTGGCCTTGTTGATTGAAGCCGGGGTGAGTGATTTAAAAACCTATTCCATTGGTTTTGAAGATGTGCCCGAAGAGAAAGGGAGTGAGTTTGAATATTCCGATCAGGTGGTTGATCGCTACCAAACGGAGCATCATCAATTTATTATTCCTAATGATGATGTGTTAAAGCGCTTACCGGAAGCCATTCAATTTATGTCGGAGCCCATGGTAGGGCAGGATGCGGTGGCCTTTTATTTATTATCCGAGCAAGTAGCAAAATCAGTGAAAGTGGTGCAAAGTGGTCAAGGTGCCGATGAGGTGTTTGCTGGTTATTTTTGGTATGCCGAGATGCAAGCCGCCTTGGGTTCGGATCTTGAGCGTTTTCGGCGGTATTATTTTGATCGTTCTCATCAGGAATTTCTGGAGGGGGTGACCGCGCCTTATCGGGGAGAAGATGACACCAGCGCATTGATCGAAGCTTTGCTTGCCGAGCCGGGAGCCGATGAGTTTTTGGATAAAGTGCTACGGATGGATGTGACGACCTTGATTGTCGATGATCCAATTAAAAGGGTGGATAATATGACCATGGCGTGGGGTTTGGAAGCCAGAGTGCCTTTTCTTGATCATGAGGTGGTTGAATTAGCGGCGCAAATGCCACCGTCATTGAAGTTGAAGGAGCAGGGTAAATATCCACTCAAGGCGATTGCGCGTGGCTTATTGCCAGCGGCAGTGATTGATCGGCCCAAAGGTTATTTTCCCATGCCGGCCTTGAAGTTTGTGCGAGGACCGTTTTTAGATTTTATGCGTGATGTATTATTATCGACCGCATGTCGGCAGCGAGGTGTATTTGAGCCACGTTATGTGGAGAAGTTATTGAACGATCCTGAGTCGTATATGACCAAATTAAATGGCAGTAAGCTTTGGCACTTTGCATTACTAGAGCTATGGTTTCAGCAACATATTGATTAATCCCTGATAAAGTTAGTATTTTTTAAATACTGAAGAGCATTTACAATCGCCAATTAGGCATGATTGCTCATATTTTATTTTTGAGAGGTAATTTTATGGATGTATTGGATCGAATTCGACAACAAGTAGAAAGTACCCCGATTTTAATTTACATGAAGGGATCGCCACAGTTTCCCATGTGTGGTTTTTCCAGCCGAACCGTGCAAGCGATGCAAGCTTGTGAGGCTGAGTTTGGTTATATCAATGTTTTGGAAGATCCAGAAATTTTTGAGAATTTACATCGTTTTGCTGATTGGCCGACGTTTCCGCAAGTTTATGTTGCTGGTGAATTGATTGGTGGTTGTGATATCACGCTAGCGCTTTATGAGCGAGGTGAATTGCAGCCCATGTTACAAGAGGCGGCGAAAAATGCAGGGCAAGCAGCGGCTGGCGGATGAGTCTCCGTTTTTAAGAAAGATAAAAAAAGTCTGGCCGATATCGGTCAGGCTTTTTTTATCTTTTCGAAAAATAAAGCCGAGTTTGTCTGGACTAACGAATAAAGCCTAAACTTTCGAGTTTTAACAGAATGCGTTGGGCGGCTTCATCCGGTGTGCATTCAGCGGTATCAATGGTGATTTCTGGATTTTCCGGCGTTTCGTAGGGATCGCTAATGCCGGTAAATTCTTTAATCACGCCGGCTCGTGCTTTAGCATATAAGCCTTTTCGGTCCCGTTGCTCGCAGACGGCTAACGATGTCGCGATATAAACCTCGATAAAACCACCGGTTTGGTTAATCATCTCTCGTATTTTTTTGCGCGTTTGGCTGTAAGGGGCAATGGGGGCACAGATCGCGATGCCGCGATGTTTCGTGATTTCACTGGCCACAAATCCAATGCGTTGGATATTTAAATCTCGATGTTCACGCGAAAAACCTAGCTCACTGGATAAGTGTTGTCGCACAATATCGCCGTCAAGTAGAGTAACAGGACGGTTGCCTTGCTCTAACAGCTTAACTAATAACGCATTGGCAATGGTTGATTTACCCGCACCGGAAAGCCCAGTGAAAAATAAGGTGAAGCCTTGTTGATAACGTGGTGGATGCGTTTTCCGCAGCTCTTCGACCACATCCTTATAAGAAAACCAGTCAGGAATTTCCAGTCCTTCTTTGAGTCGGCGTCGGAACTCCGTGCCTGAAATATTTAATACTGTTTCATCGGTCGACACTTCGCTCATCGGACGATATTCTGCTTTTTCTTCGACATACACCATGGCTTGAAATGGTACCATTTGTATTTCAAGCTCAGCCTGGTATTCCCTGACCATTTCTTGAGCATCATAAGGGCCGTAAAAATCTTCGCCTTGGCTATTTTTGCCGGGGCCGGCGTGGTCTCTTCCTACGATAAAATGGGTGCAGCCGTGATTTCTGCGGATAATGGCATGCCATACCGCTTCCCGTGGACCGGCCATGCGCATCGCTAAGGGTAATAAGCTTAGGGTGGTGGTTTGGGTCGGATATTGCTGCAGCACATGTTGATAGCAACGTACTCGGGAATAATGATCAATATCACCCGGTTTCGTCATGCCGACCACAGGTTGAATTAATAAATTGGCTTCGGCTTGTTGGGCCGCCCGGAAAGTGAGTTCTTGGTGGGCACGATGCATGGGGTTACGGGTTTGGAAGGCGACAATTTTTTTCCAACCCCATTTAGCAAAACGTTCGCGTAACTCTTTGGGTGTATCTCGCAAATTGCGATAATCGTAATGGGTGGGTGGATTAATGCCTCTTAGCTTGCCGCCAAGATAGATTTCACCAGCGGTATTGTGTAAAAAATCGACGGCGGGGTGTGCCAAGTCATTCGCACCGAATACCTGTTTAGCTTCATGGGCTTTATCGGGTTGCCAGATGTCTGATATTTCGAGGGTGGCAATATGTACGCCTTCCGGATCTCGTAACGCAATGGCACTTTTGGTTTGTAATTGATCAGCAAAAGAGGCTGTTACGTCCAGGGTAATCGGGATCGGCCATAAAATGCCATTGGCTAGTCGTAGATCATTAATAACGCTGGTATAGTCTTTTTCCGTGAGGAACCCTTCTAATGGTGAGAAGCCGCCGGACAACAATAACTCGACATCGCACAATTGGCGGTGGGTTAACGTCCAGGAGGTTAGTGCTTGACCTTTTTGAATGGCGCTGGTTAATTTGTCATCAGAAAGGTAGAGATCTTTCAGTTCACCGCCATAGGGGGTTATTAGAGCCGTCATTTGGATTTCCTTTAAATTATATTAGAAAATACATTGCACATCAGAACCAGGCGTCCTCACCCATGAAGGCCTGTCTGTTTACGATACATCTCAAGGCGAATAACTAACTTCGATATATTTGCCGACATTGGCAGGCAATGACATCTGAAATTATCTAGATTGAAAGTATCGTTTAGTATGAAATGTCTATTGATGTAAATAAGCGTAGTATACCGATTTTGTACAGAAATGTGACGATTATATGCTGATTAGTATATAGCGATAAATTATTTGCGAGGGCTTGACGTTGGCTGATTTGAGTAAATATTAGTCTGTCGAGCGCTGGGCTAATGCTCACCCAACGTAAAATAAAAAGCAGTCTCTTCATTTTCTTTTCCTTCCACATTTGTCCGCGATGACGATGGATAAAGACGATGGGTAATAGGCGTTTATCACCTCGCCCTTTGGGTTACTCAGGCAAAGTCCTGCCTTGGTGTATTTTTTCTCTTTTATGTTTTAAACACAAATAGCTTGGCCAGTGAATATTTTAATGAATGGAGGGCCTTCTAATTATCTATCCTCTGGCTCGAATGATGGGAGAGAATTTATTGCGAGTGAAGAGATTGATCTTCGAACAGGGAAATTAATCTACGATCAGGTGGATGTGGTTGTGCCGGGTAATGGTGGTATGGATCTCGTGGTGAGTCGATCCTATCAGAAAGTGCTTTTGCCTAATTTAGAAGTGCCGCATTCGATAGGTAACTGGAGTTTGGATGTGTCAAGGATTGAGGGTAATGCG
>VAPL010358400.1_pt1 | contig 27373 bp, 25 predicted proteins | sample 3395061 | NCBI WGS metagenome assembly VAPL01 (sample SAMN08290444, study PRJNA428436) | hydrothermal vent metagenome | isolation source: Deep-sea hydrothermal vent chimney 2 | place: Pacific Ocean: Juan De Fuca Ridge | depth 2182 m m | reverse complement strand
GGCCAGGCTGGCCGCCGTCGCCCGCTGTTCCGCATCCATCAAATCGCCCATGGTGCGGCCCTTAAGGTAGGCCAGGGACGGATCGTTTTCGACGCCCTTGCCAATGTCCCCGCCGGTCCCGGCGACATCCAGGAATATCAGGGTGAACATCTTGTCGCGCGGACCATCCAGATACAGCTGCAACTGACTGTGCTGGTCGGTGGCGCCGACGGCGCGGACCGGGGTCGTGCCCTTGCCGTCCTTACCCAGGCTTTCCGCCCACAGTTGCTGATACCAGGCCCCGAAGCCGGATAGCCGATCGACGTAGGGCATGATTACGGTGTTGCAAGCGCCCTTTTCATGGAGCAAGGCGATGCTGATGGCGGCGCCAACGGCCGCCGGACAGTCGGCGGGGTCGTCCGCCGCCAGCGCCCGGTCGAGAATTTCGGCGGCGCCGGCGCGAATCGCCTGGGCATCGACCCCGGCGATCATGGCCGGCAACATGCCGACCGGCGACAGCACCGAAAACCGGCCGCCGATTCCCGGATCATGGTCCAGGGCGTCCAGTCCCCATTCGATTCCCAGACGGCGCAACGAATTGTCGCCCGGTTCGGTGACGATGACGAAGTGACTGCTAACCACATCCCTGCCGAGCTCGGCGGTCAGGGCATCCAGGCAAACCATGAACTGGGATATGGTTTCCGCCGTGCCGCCGGACTTGGAAATAACCAAAAAGCCGGTCTTCGCCGGGTCAATGGCGGCGAACAGGGCCTGCACGGTATCGGGATCTATATTATCCAGAAAATGCAGCTTCGGCGCCCCCGGCAGCGGGCCGAAGCCCCTGTCGGCCAGCCGGCAAACGGTCTGGCCGCCCAGGCTGGAACCGCCGGCGCCAAGCACAACCACATGGTCGAAGTCGCGGCGAAACCGTCGGGCCAGGGGTTTCAGATCATCCAGGTCGCCGGTGTCGCCGGGCAGCCTTAGCATCGGCAATGTCTTGTCGCCGTGGGCGGTGCGGATTTGCTCCAGCGCCCCGGATGTCCGTTTCAGGGCCGCGTCGAAGGCCCGGTCGCTCAGGCCGCCATCGCCGATGGCGGCGGCGAAACAGTCCTTCGTTTCCTGACGGTAAAGCATGGCGAACCCCGAATCCATCTTCCGACAGGTTAGCCCAATATGAACCGCCGGACGACCATTGTTCAGGGCTTGTTTTTCAGACCTTCCGGCTGGCCGACGACGACCACGGTCAGGCTGTCGGCATCAAGCAGCTTTCGGGCCAGCCCGTTGACCTGATCCAGGGTCACCGCCTCAACCAGGCCGTTGCGCTTGGCCAGATAGTCGATGCCGAGGCCTTCGACCTGCACGGCCAGCAAAATCGCCGCAATATTGCCGCTTGACGTGAACCGCAGGGGATAGGACCCGGTCAGATAAGTCTTGGCGTCGGCCAGTTCCGTGGACGAAACACCGAATTTGGCCATTTTCCGCCATTCATCCTTCAACACCGCCAGGGTTTCACCGACCCGGCTATTGGCGGTTCCGCCGGCGCCGTAAATCAGCGCGCTGTGTTCCATCGGATACAGATAGCTGCCGATGGAATAGGCGAGGCCCCGTTTTTCCCGAATTTCATCGTACAGACGGGAGGTAAAGCCGCCGCTACCGAGAATGTGGTTGAGAACGTACGCCGGGAAAAAATCGGGGTCATTGCGTTTCAGGCCCCGCTGGGCGAAGACGATGGCGCTTTGCGGCACCGCCATGTCGATAACCTTGATCCGGCCATCGGCCCTGGGGTCAACGTCGGCGACCGCAAATGGCGCCGCTTTTTCCGGCAGGGCGCCGAAAATATCGTCGAGCCGCCGGCCCAGTTCACGGGCCGAAATATCGCCGACGACGCCGACATACAGATTATCCCGGGCCAGCCGGCGGGCCACGAAGCCCCTTAAATCATCCGCCGTGATGGCAGCAATGGTGTCAAGCGTACCTTCGACAGGCCGACCGTAGGGATGATCCGGAAACAACATTTTCGACAATGCCCGCCGGGCGATGACATCGGGGTCCTCCTGATCGCTCCTGAGCCCGGACAGCAATTGCGACCGCAGACGACTTACCGGTTCATCGTCGAAGCGGGGCTCGGTCAGGGCCAGGCGCAGCATATCGAACGCCTGATCCCGGTTTTTCGACAGTGTCTTGAGGGTCCCCGCAAAGGTGTCGCGCCCGGCGCTGAAATGCAGCGTGATCGACAGGTCCTGCAATCGGCGCTGGAACGCCTGGGAATCGAGACTGCCGGCCCCTTCGTCAACCAGCGTCGATGTCATCTCGGCCAGGCCTTCCTTGCCGACCGGGTCCAGCGACGCGCCGCCGCGAAAAGCGAAACGAAAGGAAATAACCGGAATCGACGGATCATTAACCAGCCAAGCCTCTATGCCGCCGGGGCTGATTACCCGTTCGATATCGACAAACTTGCCGTTCCCGGCCTCTGCCGCGGCAAGGCCCGGAACCGTCAGGGCGAGCAGCGATATGACCAAAAAACGAAAGATCGCGGTCATGTTCAGTCCTTTTCCGCCGCCAGCAACAGCGAAGTCACCGACGGACGGTCTTTGATGACCGCCCGCGCCGCCGCGTTGACCGCCTCGACGGTCACCGCCTCGATCCTGTCCGGCCAGTTTTCGACACCATCTATGGTCCGGCCCGAAGCCAGCGCCGAGCCGAATATACGGGCCCCGGTGGCGAGCGAATCCAGCGCGTATACGGCATCCGCCAGAATTCGCGTTTTCGCCCGCTCGACATCATCGCCGCTGACCCCGGTATCGACAACTTTCGCCAGTTCGGCATCCATCGCCGCTTCCAGTCTGGCCATGGATACCCCCGGCCTGGGTGCTGCGTAAAATATCAGACGGCCCGGCCCCATGCCGCCGGAGCGGTAGCCGACGCCAGCGGAAACCGCCAGTTTCTGCCTGATAACCAGCGAACGGTAAAGCGGCCCGGACGAACCGCCGCCAAGCACATCGGCCAGAATTTCCAGCGCGTCGGCGTATTCGACACCGGCCCCACCCATAATTCCGGTAATTCGGGTAGGCGCCAGATAAATCCGGCTCCATGCCGGCTGACGCACCCGCTCGCTTTTCAATTCGACCCGGCGCGAGGCATATTGCGGCGGTTCCTTGGGACGATCCCGCAATACCAGGGGACGGGCCGGAATCCGGCCATAGGTCCGTTCGGCCATGGGTTTAAGCTTTTCCACCGTAATGTCTCCGGCAACGATCAGAATGGCGTTGCCGGGGTAATACCAGCGCCGGTAAAAATTCCGCAGGGCATCCACCGAAAGCGCCTTGATTTCGTGTTCCCAGCCGATCACCGGTTGCCGGTACGGGTAATTCAGGAACAGCGCCGCGTTAACGTGTTCGCCGAGAATGGCGCCCGGATTATTGTCGGTGCGCATACGGCGTTCCTCGAGCACCACCAACCGCTCGGTTTCGACCTGTTTCGGGTCAAAAACCAGATTAATCATACGGTCGGCTTCCATATCCATCATCAGTTCCAGCCGGTCGGCGGCGACGGTCTGGAAATATCCGGTGAAATCAAGCGAGGTAAAGGCGTTTTCCGAACCGCCATTGCGCGCCACAATACGTGAAAAATCCCCCGATGGCCGTTTCTTGGTGCCCTTGAACATCAGATGTTCGAGCAAATGCGCGACGCCGCTTTTACCCGGCGGCTCGTCGGCCGAACCGACCTTGTAGTAAATCATATTGATAACCACCGGCACCCGGTGATTTGGCAGGACAATAACCTGAAGTCCGTTTTTCAGTGTAAACGTCTGCGGATTGAAGACACCATGGCCGGCCCGCGCCGGGCCATCCCACAGCCCGGTTAAGGCGGCAATCAGGACGGCAAGCAGCAGGGGTCTTATTCTCATGGTGGATGGGACATTAGAGGAAATCGGCAGAACCTTTTATCAAGATACCGTGAGGGGAGAATTATCGTCAATCGAACAGGCTGCCCCAGAAGCCCTTGCCGCCGCTATCCTTGCGGTCGGACTGGCCGCCGCCGCGACGCTGAATGGTCGGGGTCTGATCGACAACCGCGTCACCACTGGATTTTTTCGCGCGCATCCGGCGTTCTTCCTCACCCGGATCAATCACCGCGCCCTTCAAGGCCCGTTCCTTCCGCCAGAACAATATACTATCGACAAAATTCTCGTCGCCGCCGCCAGACAGCATAAAGGTCTCGCGATTGACCAGAGAACGGATTTCCGGTTCGTTCTTGTCGGCGCCGGCCTGTTTGAGCAGCGCCTTAATGCCGGGCGACAGCTTCTCGTCGTCGGCCTCCTGGACCACTGCGGCAGCCGCACCGTCGCCCAGGAGCGCCTTCCTGGCATCGTTACGCGGCGCCACCACCTGCGGCCGGTCGGCCCCCGGTCGCGGCGGCCTGAGGCCGAAATTAGGCGGCAGACTCAGCGGCGCCCGGGAATAGACGGCGAATTCATCGGGCGCCTTCTTCTGTTCGCCGAAAACCGAGCGTTCGCCCTCGCACCCACTGGTCAGGGCGGCGGCAATAAAAACGGTAAGGAGCAAAAATGCCTGCTTCATTTTACGGGTCCGGACGATTCAAACAATGTTCATCCCTTCAATTTATTCTTATCGGAGCCGCTAAACAAGGAGTCAACGACAAGAATAACGGCGCCGATGCTGATCCCCGTATCGGCGAGGTTGAATGCCGGCCAGTGATAACCGGCCAGATAGAGGTCCAGGAAATCGACCACCGCACCATAATGGAAGCGATCAACGACGTTTCCCAGGGCGCCGCCGATTATCGAACCCAGGGCCATCGCCAGCGACGGCTTTTCCGCCTGCAACAGCCAAACCAGCAAAAAACCGACGATTACAAGTGCGACCAGCGGCAGCGCCCATTCGTTCATCGGCGAGTCGGAATTGAACAGGCCGAAACTGACCCCCCGGTTCCAGCCCAGGACAATATTGAAAAACGGGGTCATGGGAATAACCCGGGGCGGCTGCATGACCGAGAAGACAATCCACCATTTGGTTGCCTGATCGACCAGCAGGACAATCACGGCAACCCCCAGTCCCAACCGGCGCCGGCGCGATAACGTCATGGCTATAACGCACCGGAAAGATAGTGATCGGCGGCGTCGGCGCATCTGGGGCAGGCTTCCGGGTGATCGGGCCGACTGCCCACATCGGGCAGCACCTTCCAGCAACGCTGACATTTTTGCCCTTCGGCGGCCATCGGGACAACACCCAGGTCCGGCACGTCATCAAGCCTGAACGCCGTGTCCGGCGCCGCCCCGTCGGCGAATTCGACGCCCGAGGTAATAAACAAATCGGCCAGTTCCGCCGGCGCCATGCCGGCGATAGCGGACCGATACGCGGCCCCGGCATAAATCACCGGCGATGATTGCAGGCTGGAACCGATACGTTTTTCGGCCCGTTCCACTTCCAGCGCGCCGGTGACGACCCGCCTGAGGCGGCGGACGGTCGACCATTTTTCGGCCAGCGGTTCATCGCGCCATTCTTCCGGCACGTCGGGGAACAGGCGTAAATGGACACTTTCATGATCGCCCGGATTACGCTGCAACCAGGCCTCTTCGGCGGTGAAACAGATAAACGGCGCCAGCCATGCAGTCAGGCAACTGAACACTTCATCGAGAACGCTCAGGGCGGCCCGCCGGTTGATGGAATCGGCCCGGTCGCAATACAGGGCATCCTTGCGAATATCGAAATAGAACGCCGACAGATCGCCGGCGCAAAAATTATGCAGTTCGGTGAACAGCGAGTGGAAGTTGTAGCTTTCGCACGACGAGCGCAACAGCGCATCCATTTGCCACAACCGGTGCAATACCCAGCGATCCAGTTCCGGCATTTGCGAGTGCGGCAACCGGTCGCTTTCGCCAAACCCGCTTAAATTGCCCAGCAGGAAGCGCAGGGTATTGCGCAGCCGGCGATAAACGTCGGTGTGGCTCTTGATGATTTCCCGGCCGATCCGCAGGTCTTCGGAATAATCAGACCCGACCACCCACAGGCGCAGGATATCGGCGCCGTTGACTTCGATTATATCCTCGGGCAACACCGTATTACCCAGCGACTTGGACATCTTGCGACCGTCTTCAGCCATGACGAAACCGTGCGTCAGCACCGCATCATAAGGCGCCCGGCCACGGGTACCGCAGGATTCAAGCAACGACGAATGAAACCAGCCGCGATGCTGGTCCGACCCTTCCAGATACAGCGAGGCCGGCCATTGCAGGTCGTCGCGGGCTTCCAGAACGAAAGCATGAGTGCAGCCGGAATCGAACCAGACGTCAAGAATGTCGGTGATCTGGTCGAAATCTTCGGCCTTGTAGGCATCACCCAGAAACCGCGACGGGTCGGAAGCGAACCAGGCGTCGGCGCCTTCGGCCTCGACCGCCTCGACAATGCGTTCGAACACCTTGGTGTCGCGTAGCGGTTCACCGCTTTCCTTGTTGACGAACACGGTGATCGGCACGCCCCAGGCGCGTTGTCGCGATACGCACCAGTCCGGCCGGGTTTCGATCATGCCGCCCAGCCGGGCGCGGCCGCTTTCCGGCACGAACCGGGTTTGTTCAATCGCCGCCAGAGCCTTGCCGCGCAGGCCGGTCTTTTCCATGGAAATAAACCACTGCGGCGTATTGCGAAAAATCAGCGGCGCCTTCGAACGCCAGGAATGCGGATAGCTGTGGACCAGCTTGTCCGTCGCCAACAGCGCGCCGCATTCCGTCAACTTTTCGATAACCGCCTTGTTACCCGGATAGTATGGCTTGTTTTTGGTGCCGATCGCCATCACCTGAATGCCGGCAAACAGGCCGACATGGTCTACGAATGTACCGTCGCCGGCGACCGTGTCGGGAACGGCTATGCCATTGGCCATGCCCAGTTCCCAGTCGTCCGCGCCGTGCCCCGGTGCGATATGGACAAACCCGGAACCGGTGTCGATTTCGACGAATCCGGCGGCCAGCAGCGGTACATCGAAGCGGTAATAATCATCCAGTCGATGCAGCGGATGGCGGCACACCGTGGCGGCCAGTCCGGCCCCCTTGCCCTCCCAGAACACGGTGGTGGAATCAATTTTGTTGGCCTCGGCAAACGCCACATACAGATCCTTGGCTATCAACAGGTCTTCGCCGACATGGGCCGGGCTGCCTTCGGCAACCTGTTGCACGGTGATCCCCATGTAATCGATATCGTCGCCATAGGCGATGGCGCGATTGCCGGGGATGGTCCACGGCGTCGTCGTCCAGATGACGACGCTGGCATTCAGGAACTGGTCCGGTCCGGCGGCGACCGGAAAGCGCACGAAAACAGTGCTCGAGGTATGATCGTGATATTCGACCTCCGCTTCCGCCAGCGCCGTTTTTTCGACAATCGACCACATCACCGGCTTGGCGCCCTTGTATAAAGAGCCATCCATCAGGAATTTACCCAATTCGCGGACAATCTGCGCTTCGGCGGCGTAGGCCATGGTGGTGTATGGGTTATCCCAGTCGCCGACCCCACCCAGACGCCTGAATTGCCGGCGCTGTTCGCCGATCCAGTAATCGGCGAATTCCCGGCATTCCCGGCGAAATTCGACAATCGGTATATCGTCTTTATCCTTGCCTTCGGCGCGGTACCTTTCTTCGATCTTCCATTCGATGGGCAGGCCGTGACAATCCCAGCCGGGAACATAATTGGAATCCTTGCCCAGCATTTGCTGCGAGCGGACGATGACATCCTTGAGAATTTTGTTCAGGGCGGTGCCGATGTGCAGGTCGCCGTTGGCGTAGGGCGGGCCGTCATGCAGGATGAATTTATCGCGTCCCCGCCCCGCTTCGCGCTGGCGGCGGTAGATATCCAGCCGTTCCCAGCGGTCCAGGATGCCGGGTTCGTTCTTGGCCAGTCCGGCCTTCATGGGAAAGTCGGTTTTCGGCAGGAAAAGGGTGGATTTATAGTCAACGCTCATCGTTCAAAGCTCACAGGTTTGTTAATTGATTCAGAAAAGTCGGGAATCCCCTCGCCGCACGGCACCGCTCCGGCCCGTGGCGGGGGTCAGATAATTCGCATAAAGCCCTGAACTATGAACCGGTTTGACATGGCCCGGACTATAAAATCGTCACCGCTAAAAGGCAAGGCGACTGCATGAACCCTATCCTCGCAAAATGGCCTTCGCCCGTTCGCCATCGGCGGCGATTTGCGCCTTCAGATCGTCCAGTCCCTGGAATTTCTGTTCCGGGCGCAGGTAATCGATCAGCGCCACCCGCAGATGGCGGTTATACAGATCGCCGTCAAAATCGAACAGATGCACTTCCAACACCGCATCCTCGCCGTCAAAGGTGGGGCGGACCCCCAGATTGGCGACGCCGTCGCGCCATACCGTATCGGCGCCTTCGTCAATGCCGGCCCGGACCGCGTAAACCCCGTGCGCCGGGCGCAGGTATTCCCCCAGCGCCAGATTGGCGGTCGGGAAGCCGATGGTCCGGCCGCGCCGGTCTCCCCGTTCGACCCGTCCTTCGATTTCGAACGGACGGCCCAACACGGTCGCCGCCCGGGCAGGCTCGGCGGCCGCCAGATAGCGGCGCACGCGGGTCGACGAATAGACCTTTTCGCCATCATCGACGGCGCTGACGCAGGTAAAGTCGAAGCCTTTTTCCTTACCCTTGTGTAACAGCAATTCGCAATTGCCGGCCCGTTTGTTGCCGAATACGAAATCGTAACCCGACACCACATGCCGGGCGGCCAGGCCGCCGATTAGTACATCGGTGATAAATTCCCCGGCGGAAAGCCGGGCGAAATCGGGGTCGAAATGCAGTACGAACAGGGCGTCAACGCCAAGTTTTTCAATCTGCCTGGTTTTTATTCTGAACGGCGTCAGACGAAAAGGCTGGCCGCCCGGTTTCAAAACCTCGCGCGGGTGCGGCTCGAACGTCAGCACCGTCCATGGAATACCGGCGTCGCGGGCGATTCGTCCGGCTTCGCAAATAACCGCCTGGTGGCCCAGGTGAATACCGTCGAAATTGCCGATGGCAACGGCGGAACCCTTTACTTCGGCAGGCAGGTTTTCGAAATGTCGATAGATATGCATGGCAGGCCGGTTCGGCTAGCTGTCGCGGGATGGAACCATAACCGTGGCTTCGCCATCAACCACCGTTTTGTCACCGACCATGCAGATCGTCCTCAACTCGACGAATTTCTTCTCGGGAACGATCTTGGTCACGGTCACCCTGGCCGTCACCGTGTCGCCGGATTTGACCGGCGCCTTGAACCGGAGCGTCTGATTGACATAAATACAGCCCGGCCCCGGAAGCTTGGTGCCGACCACCGTCGAGATAAAACTGGCGACCAGCATACCGTGGGCGATGCGTCCTTCAAATATGGTGCTGCTGGCAAATTCATGATTCAGATGGACCGGATTGATATCGCCGGATATCCCCGAAAACATGACGATATCGGCATCGGTCAGGGTTTTGCCGTAAACATCGGTCATGCCTTCCCGCATATCTTCGAAATAAAAGCCGTGCAGTTCATCCTTGGTAGCTCTGGTATTTGGCATAGGAATATTCCGTATTAATTCGATTCTGGAGCCGGAATGTACTGCATTTCCGAACCAGTGGATAGTTTCCATTTCTCCGGTAATTTGCTATTGATCGCCCATGGAAATCAAACAACTGATACACACCGTCAATTACCGCTCTGTCCTGCTGGCCGGCTTCCTGGGTTTTCTTGTGCTGGCGGCGTCGGGCGCGCTGGCCGGTGAGCAGCCCAAGCTGGAAATGCCGATCCACTGCACCCCTGGCCAGGACTGCTGGCTGGTCAACTATGTCGATATGGACCCGACGGAAGGCGTCCGCGACTATGCCTGTGGCAAGGCCTCCTACGATGGACACAAAGGCATCGATATCGCCATCGTCGATGCTGCGGCCATGCGCGACGGGGTGCCGGTCTACGCGGCGGCGGCGGGCATCGTGCGCGGTGCGCGCAACAATATGGAAGATATCGATTTCAACCAGAACGGCGGTCGCGAATCGGTCGCCGACAAGGAATGCGGCAACGGTGCCCTGATCGACCATGGCGGCGGCTGGGAAACCCAGTACTGCCACATGCTGAAAGGCAGCGTCGTCGTCCGACCGGGCGACAAGGTAACATCGGGGCGGCAACTTGGTCTGGTCGGCCTTTCCGGCCTGACCGAATTCCCGCATGTCCATATCCAGGTTCGCTACAAGGGTAAAATTGTCGATCCGTTCGCCGGTATCGATCGCACCAAGGACTGCGGGGTCGGCAAAAACCCGTTATGGAACGCCAGCGCCCTGGATGCCATGCCTTACCAGCCAACGGCTATCTACAACGCCGGTTTTTCATCGACCACGCCCAACTCGCGATTCGCCCGCGAAGGCCTTTACGGCGAAGAATTGCTGCTTGATACCTCGCCGGTAATCGCGCTTTGGGCCGATATGTTCTGGGTCAAGGCCGGCGACAAGGTGAGCTTCCTGATTGTCGGACCGGACGGGCGCTCGTTGGTGGGTCATACCTCCGTTCTGAAAAAATCACAGGCCCGCCGTTTCGTGTTCGCTGGATTGCGACGCCAGGAAAAGGCCTGGGTCAAGGGAACCTACACCGGAGAAATCCGCCTGACCCGTCCCGGTACGAACGAAGAATTTTCCGTTACCAGGGTAATTGACGTCAGGTAATACCAAAGAGCATTTTCAATCCGACCGGGACCGGCGGCGCACCAGCCGGGGCCGGGAACGCATGGTTATGTATCCCTTCTTCGATTTGACCGGACCTTCTTCGACCGCCGCTTCGGAATCAATTTTCGCCTGAGGCGGCGGCGTTTTCAAAAAATCATCGGCTTCGAATAGGGCCGAACTGTGGGCCCTGTTGGCGGAACGTACTTCAATCAGCGCCAGGGTGCTTTTCACCGTCGGGTGCCGGTTGGGCACCGCCACACCGGCCAGCAGGTGCTGGCGGGCGATGGATTTAAGATTGCTGTCGATATCGGCGAATTTCTGTTTCGGTTCGCACCACCGGGCATAAGCGGCCAGCGTCCAGGGATGGGCCGGCAGCGGAGTTAACCCCCGCAACCGGCACCAGCGCTTAAATTCGCTCCAGGCTTTTCCCTGCAAGAGTGACGACAATTGCGTTTTCCGGTCCGTGATTTTCCGGAGATTAGCCCGCCTAGAACAATCCGGCAATGCGCCCGCTGGAATCGATATGAATATTGTTGGCCGCCGGCGTCCGGGGCAGTCCCGGCATGGTCATGATGTCGCCGCAGACGACGACCATGAATTCCGCCCCGCCCGACAGCCGAACCTCGCGGATCGGCACGACATGGCCGCTTGGTGCGCCGAGCAGGTTGGGATCGGTCGAAAAACTGTATTGGGTCTTGGCCATGCAGACTGGAAAATGGCCATAGTCTTTCTGGTAATCCTCGATTTGCTGACGGACCTTCTTGTCGGCAATTATGTCGTCGGCGCCATATAGCGAGGTGGCGATGGTGCGGATCTTGTTCCACAGGGTCATCTCGTCGGGATATAGCGGATGGAAACTGGATTTATCCTTCTCCAGGACCTGAATCACAGTTTTCGCCAGTTCCTCGGCCCCGGCCCCGCCATTGGCCCAGTGATCGGATTCGACGGCAATGATGCCCAGTTCGGCGCAGCGTTCCTTGACCATGGCGACTTCGGCCCCGGTATCGGCGGAAAATTTATTGATGGCGACCATCGGCGGCAGGCCGAAATGGCGAATATTGGAAACATGGCGCTCCAGATTGGCCAGCCCGGCCTCGACCGCCGCGACGTTTTCCTTGGCCAGATCCTTGCGGGCGACGCCGCCGTGCATCTTCAATGCCCGGATAGTCGCCACCAGGACCACCAGATCGGGTTTTAATCCGGCCTTGCGGCACTTGATGTCGAAAAATTTCTCGGCCCCCAGATCGGCCCCGAAACCGGCCTCGGTTACCACGTAATCGGTAAGCTTCAAGGCCGTCTTGGTGGCGATGATGGTATTGCAGCCGTGGGCGATATTGGCGAACGGACCGCCATGGATAAAGGCCGGATTGTTTTCCAGTGTTTGCACCAGATTGGGCATCATGGCGTCCTTCAGCAGCGCCGACATGGCGCCATGGGCCTTTAAATCCTTCGCCGTTACCGGACGGCGGTCGCGGGTTTGGCCGACGATTATATTACCGAGGCGGCGCTGCAAATCCTTCAGGTCCTTCGACAGGCACAGGATCGCCATGACTTCCGAGGCCACGGTGATGTCAAAACCGCCCTGGCGCGGTGCGCCGTTGGCGACGCCGCCCAGGGAAGTAACGATATCGCGCAGGGAACGGTCATTCATGTCGATGGCGCGTTTCCAGGTGATGCGGCGGTTATCCAGCAACGTGTTGTCGTTTTCGTGCCAGTAAATATGATTGTCGATCAATGCCGCCAAAAGGTTATTGGCGGCCCCGACGGCGTGAAAATCGCCGGTGAAATGCAGGTTGATGTCTTCCATCGGGACAACCTGGGAATAACCGCCGCCGGCGGCCCCGCCTTTCAGGCCAAAACACGGGCCCAGGCTGGGTTCACGCAGGCAGATCATGGCCTTTTTGCCGATCCGGTTAAGGCCGTCGCCAAGCCCGACGGTGGTCGTCGTCTTGCCTTCGCCGGCCGGAGTGGGCGAGATGGCGGTCACCAGAATCAGCTTGCCGTTCTGCTTTTTTTCCAGGCTCTCGATAAATTCCAGCGATACCTTGGCCTTGTAGTGGCCATATGGCTCCAGGTGATCGGCTTCAATGCCAAGCGCCCCGGCGGCAATTTCGGTAACCGGCCGCATTGCCGCCATCTGGGCGATATGAATGTCACTTTTCGGTTTATTGTGCTGGTCGCGCTTGCTTTCCGGTGCTTTTTTTGTTTTTCCCTTAATGGTGGCCATGGCCTGTCTCCCTGATAATACCCTGTGCAGAACATGCCAGAATTGACACCGGATTGGATAGTACTTTCCGCCCCTGATGCGACGTTTACTGACCCGTTTCGGTCGTATTGCAAGAGTTTCAGGCGCTGCCGTCGTCCAGAGAATAGCCTTCGCCGCGAACCGTGCGGATAACGTCGGTGGCGCCGTGGGCGTTTAACGCCATGCGCAACCGCCGAACATGAACATCGACGGTGCGGTCTTCGACATAAACGTCCCGTCCCCAGGCCAGATCGAGCAGACGATCCCGGGACAGTACCCTGCCGGGGCGTTCCATCAGGGTCCTGAGCAAGCGGTATTCGGTCGGCCCCAGATGCACCGTCCTGCCGGCCCGCACCACCTTGTGGGCGGCCAGATCCATTTCGATATCGCCGTATGACATGATTTCACCGCCCAAGGCGGGACTCATGCGGCGCAGCAGGGCGCGCACCCGGGCCAGCATTTCCTTGGGCGAGAACGGTTTGACCATATAGTCATCGGCGCCACTGTCGAGACCCTGAACGCGATCGTCTTCCTCGCCGCGGGCAGTCAGCAGAATGATCGGTATGTTTTTCGTCGCCTTTCCTTCCCGCAGACGATGGCAAAGATCGATGCCGCTCAAGCCCGGCAGCATCCAGTCCAGGACCGCCAAATCGGGGTTTTGCTCGCGCGCCAGGATTAGTCCTTCTTCGCCGTCTTCGGCAATTACCGTTCGAAAACCGCCCTTTTCAAGGTTGTAGCGAAGCATTTCCGCCTGTGGCGCTTCATCTTCGACGATCAGTACAAGAGGTTCCATCGTGTGCCTGTCCTATACATCCGGCCTGGGTTCGACGACGGTCTCGCTGGTCTGGTCGTCTTTCGGGCGGGCTTCCATGGGAACATCGCCGTGGGCGATAAAATGAACGTATTCGGCGATATTGGTCGCGTGGTCGCCCATGCGTTCGATATTTTTCGCGATAAACAGCAGATGCGTGCAGGGCGTAATGCTGTGCGGGTCTTCCATCATATAAGTCAGCAGTTCGCGAAACAGGCTGGTGTGCAGTTGATCGACTTCCTCGTCCCTGACCCGAACATCGGCGGCCTTGTCGACATCGTGTTCGGCGTAGGCGTCAAGCACGTTGCCGATCATCCCCCGGACCAGATCGGCCATGCGGGAAATGGTTCTGGGGGCGCCGCCGATCGGGTCCGATTGCATCAGGGTGATCGCCCGCTTGGCGATGTTCTTGGCGTAATCGCCAATCCGTTCCAGGTTGCTTGCGGTCTTCAACCCGGCGATAACGGCGCGCAGGTCCTTGGCCATGGGCTGACGCAGGGCCAGAAGGGTCATCGCCACACTGTCCAGTTCGACTTCCAGGCGATCAAGCAAGACGTCATCGGCGACTACCCGTTCCGCCAGTTCGGCATCGCGCCGGACCAGTGCTTCGATGGCCTTCGACAGTTGCCGTTCCGCCACCCCGCCCATTTCGGCGATGATGGTTCCCATATTGTCCAATTCATTATCGAAAGATTTGACGATATGATCCTTTGCCATAGCGCTTTCCTTTTGTCAGGCGTCTAGCCGATACGACCGGTAATATAAGCTTGCGTTCGTTCGTCTTCCGGATTGGTGAATATTTGGTCGGTATCGCCTTTTTCAACCAAATTCCCCAAATGGAAAAAGGCCGTGGTTTGTGATATCCGGGCCGCTTGCTGCATCGAATGGGTAACCATGACGATGGTGTAGTTTTCGCGCAGTTCGTCGATCAATTCTTCAATTTTCGCCGTCGCGATGGGGTCAAGCGCCGAGCACGGTTCATCCATCAGGATCACTTCCGGCGAAACGGCGATGGCGCGCGCGATGCAAAGACGCTGCTGCTGGCCACCGGAAAGCCCCGTCCCCGGAGATTGCAGCCGGTCCCTGACTTCATCCCACAGGCCGGCGCGGGTCAGGCTGGTCACCACGATGTCGTCCAGCGCATCCTTGTTCGCGGCCAGGCCGTGAATACGGGGACCATAGGCAACGTTGTCGTAAATCGATTTCGGAAACGGATTCGCCTTCTGAAACACCATGCCGACCCGGCGTCGCAAAAGGACCACATCAATCGATTTATCGACAATATTCTCGCCGTCCATTTCGATAACGCCATCGACCCGACAGCCTTCGATGACATCGTTCATGCGGTTGATGCAACGAAGGAAAGTCGATTTACCGCACCCGGAAGGTCCGATCAGCGCCGTTACCTGATGTTCGGGAATCGCCAGGTAAATGCCGAACAAGGCCTGCTTGTCGCCATAGAAGACATTAACGTCGCGGGCCGTAATCTTGACCGAGGCCCCTTTCGGCACTGCGTGCAGAAACGAGCTTTCATTCTGTTCGTCCATTATTGCTTCCATTGTACTACCACTGACGCTCAAATTTTTTACGCAAGATTACCGCCGACAGGTTCATCGCAACCAGAAACGCCAGCAACACAAGAATACCCGCCGCAGTCTTGGCGACGAAGGCCCGTTCCGGGCTGTCGGCCCAGAGAAATATCTGCACCGGCAAGGTGGTCGCCGGATCGACCACGCTGGCCGGTATATCGACAATGAAAGCGATCATGCCGATCATCAGCAGGGGCGCCGATTCACCCAAAGCCTGGGCCAGGCCGATAATGGCTCCGGTCATGACGCCCGGCATGGCCAGCGGCAGGACATGGTGGAACACCGCCTGCATGCGGGTCGCGCCAAGACCCAGCGCCGCCTGAAAAATTGACGGCGGCACCGCCCTCAGGGCCGCACGGGCGGCGATAATAACGGTCGGCAGGGTCATCAGCGCCAGCACCATGCCGCCGACCAGCGGCGCCGAACGGGGCAATCCCAGAAAGTTCAGGAACACCGCCAGTCCAAGCAGCCCGAACACGATTGACGGCACGGCGGCCAGGTTATTTATGTTAATTTCGATAAAATCGGTCAGCCGGTTTTTCGGGGCGAATGCCTCCAGATAAATCGAAGCCAGCACGCCGACCGGGAAAGACAGTAAAAAGCAAACCAGCAGCGTGTAGAAAGAGCCCTTGATCGCGCCCATGATGCCGGCCATTTCCGGCTCGCGGGAATCGCCATCGGTGAAGAATCGACTATTGAAGCGGAGCTCGATCAGGCCTTTTTTCAACAGTTCGTCAATCCAGCCGATCTGACGGTCATTAATCTGGCGTTCGTTCTCGGCCAGATTAGTATCGACCTGGCCTTTGACATACAGATCGGCATCATCGGAAATCGGCAGGGACAACCGCCGCGTCTGTCCGATAATGGTCGGGTCGGCCAGCACAATACTGCGTAATACGAACCCGGCGCCGGGGCTTAGCAATTTGTACAATCTTTTCTTGTCCCGGCGTTTTTTGACATCCGGAAATAATTTCCGAAGCGCGTTCCGGGCCAGTTTCTGGTAATCGGCGCCATACAGCGCCTGTTTTGTCTGTTCACCATCGGCGTAGATGATATCGGCATCAAACACTATCGGCAGGTCTATTTCGGACTGCCGGAACGCGCTTTGACCCATGATGATCAGTGAGACTATGATGCTTGCCAGCATCGCCAGGGCCACCGAAATCGCCGCCACGCCGTACAGCCGGAAACGACGTTCCGCCCGGTGCCGCCGTTTTAGCATTTTTCGTTCCGTATCAGTCATACTTTTCCCGGTATTTCTTGACTACCCGGAGGGCAATCATGTTCAGCATCAGGGTAACGACAAACAACAACAGGCCAAGGGCGAAGGCGGCCAGGGTCTTGGGGCTGTCAAATTCCTGATCCCCGGTCAACAGGGTAACGATCTGCACCGTCACCGTGGTCACCGCTTCCAGGGGGTTGGCCGTCAGCTTGGCCGACAATCCAGCCGCCATGACGACGATCATGGTTTCGCCGATGGCCCGTGACGCCGCCAACAGCAACGAGCCGACAATCCCCGGCAAAGCCGCCGCCAGGACCACCTTTCGTATCGTTTCCGAACGCGTACCGCCAAGACCTAGCGAACCATCGCGCAGGCTTTGCGGCACGGCCCGGATGACATCATCCGATAACGACGATACCAGGGGAACAATCATGATGCCCATCGCCAGGCCGGCGGCCAGGGCGCTTTCCGACGATATTTCGATTCCAATTCCGGTGCCGCCGCCGCGCAGCATTGGCCCGACCACCAGGGCCGCGAAAAAACCGTAAACGACGGTCGGAATACCGGCCAGGATTTCCATAATTGGCTTGACTATATTGCGCACTGTCCGCGACGCATATTCGGCCAGGTAAATCGCCGCCATCAGCCCCAGCGGCGCGGCGACGGTCATGGCGATGGTGCTGATCAGCAGCGTTCCGGCCAGCAGCGGTATGGCGCCGAAGGCTCCCGACGATCCTATCTGATCGGGCCGGATAGCGGTTTGCGGGCTCCATTTCAGGCCGAACAGAAAATCGGTAAGCGGCACGGATTCGAAAAATCGTAGCGATTCAAACAGCAGCGACAGGACAATACCGATGGTCGTTAAAATAGCGATCGTGGAAGAGAGGATAAGGATCCAGAGAATCACCTCTTCCACGATCTTCCGCAGCACCGGATTCAGCGTGACGTACATCCGGCCTCCACTGAATTATTCTGGTTGCGGCGGTAGTAATGAAAGCGACGAAAAGACAAGGCTTTCGACTTTATCTGTCCAGTCGCTTCCATTTTTCTTTTTCTACTTCTTGTCGGTCCGGATTACATGGACATATTGGTCAGGCTGGCCGCTGTCTTCCGGTAGGCCTTGCGTTCGGCGTCAGGCATCGGGATAAGGCCCTTTTCCGCCAGATAGCCATCTTCACCCCAGGCTTTCTCGGAGGTGAATTCCTTCAGGTATTCGGTGATACCGGCGACTTTGCCAACCTGGGACTTCTTGACGTAGAAGTAAAGCGCGCGCGACACCGGATATTTCGCATCCGCGATATTTTCAAACGTCGGTTCGACATTGTTGATTATCGAACCCTGAACCTTGTCGGCGTTCTGGTCCAGGAAGCTATAGCCGAATATGCCGAAGGCGTCCTTGTTGCCTTCCAGCTTCTGAACGATCAGGTTGTCGTTCTCGCCGGCTTCAATATAGGCGCCGTCTTCACGAAGCGTGTGACAAAGAACCTTGTAGGCCTTCTTGTCTTTCTTCTTCATGGCCTTGATCCAGGAAATTTTCTTGCAGCCGCCTTCCATTGCCAGTTCGGCGAAGGCGTCGCGGGTACCGGAGGTCGGCGGCGGGCCGAGCACTTCGATCTTGGTCGCCGGCAGGGACGGGTTGACGTCTTTCCAGGTCTTGTATGGATTGGGCTGGGTCTTGCCTTCGCCGTTCGGCACGTTCTTCGCCAGGGCCAGGTAGATGTCTTTCAGGGTCAATGTCATCCGCGGCGCCCGCTTCGAGTTGGCGATGACGATGCCGTCATAGCCGATCTTGATTTCGGTGATGGCGGTGATGCCGTTCTTGGCGCACCTTTCGACTTCGCTTTTCTTGATCCGGCGCGAGGCGTTGGTGATGTCCGGGTCATTGTCGCCGGCGCCGGCGCAGAACAGCTTCAGGCCGCCGCCCGAGCCGGTGCTTTCGACTACCGGTGTTTTGAAACTGGTGGTCCGGCCGAACCGTTCGGCAACCGTGGTGGCGAAGGGAAATACTGTCGATGAACCGACGATGCGAATCTGCTCGCGGGCCTGGGCGCCCTGGCCCTGAGCGAAAATCGCCCCGGCAACGGCGGCGGTTAAGACTAGTTTCTTGAACATAAAACTCTCCATTCAATAATTCAAACCTCTGCGACGGCACATGCCGCCGACGCGCAGCACATTATAATTTGAACGGGTCGCTTTTATGACGATTGTGTTACGGTTTTATGACGGCAGATAAACGGTGAAGGTACTGCCTTTGCCAACCTCGCTGGTGATCGCGAATCGACCGCGATGGCGGCTGACAATATGCTTAACTATGGCCAGGCCCAGTCCGGTGCCGCCCATCCGCCTGGAACGCCCCTTGTCGATACGGTAAAAACGCTCCGTCAACCGTGGGATGTGCTCGGACGCTATGCCGTCGCCGGTGTCGGAAATATCGATACGCACCCCGGTCCCGCCGATATCGGGTATGCGTTCGCAAAGACTGGCGCGGATATCCACCCTGGAATCTCTGGGTGTATACTTGATGGCATTATCAAGCAGGTTGGTGAAGACCTCGGCCAATTCGTCACGTTCTCCCGGTATGGCCGGCAAATCTTCCAGGCCTTCCCGGCAAATGTTGATTTTACGGGCGGTCGCCTTGACCGACAGGGCATCGACCACGCTGCCGATGATCTGTTCCACATTGATCTGGTCGCCCGGACGGATATGTTCGTTGGCCTCGACCTTCGACAGTGACAGCAAATCGTCGATCAGGCGAGCCATGCGCCGGGCTTCGTCATTCATAATGGCCAGAAACCGCTCCCGCGCCTCCGCGTCGTCCCGGGCGGAATCGGCCAGGGTTTCAATAAAACCAACCAACGAGGACAACGGCGAACGCAGTTCGTGGCTTACGTTGGCGACGAAATCGGCGCGCATCTGCTGGGCGTTCTTGGCCAGCGTAATGTCATGAAAGGCGATCATCGCCCGGACCGCGCCGGCGGCCCCGGCAACCACCGCTACGGCATGCATTTCCAGTGTATGGGGAACCGGTACGGTGAGTCCGATTTCAACCATCCGCGAAGGAGTCCCGGACAGCACGTCGTTGATGGCGCCAAGCGCCTCGGGATGACGCAGGGAAGTAGCGAAGTCGCGGTCCCGCGCCGGCTTGTCGAACATCTCGTCGGCCGACTTGTTGGCGGCAATAATTCGCCGGGAACCATCCAGCAACAGGACCGGGTCGGGAAGCGCGTCCAGAATGGTCGCCGCGACGGCGGTATCGATCCCCTGCACCCGGTCATCCAGGACCCGCTCTTCCTGCCGGTTTACCCAAATTCCGCTACCGCCGACGATCAGGGCGGCGATGGCGAGCGCCGGCCACGGCGCGATGTTCCCGTAAGCAGCAAAAATTCCAAGCGCCAGCAAGGCCGGCAGCAGAAACTTCAGGCGTCCGAAAAAAATATTTGCCGCTTTCATGGCAGGACGTTCCCATACCGCGGCGATTACGGCAACATTCATTATCTTCCTGCGGGCTGCGCCGCCGACAAAAACCCAATGCATCGGCCATGCTTACAGCCCAACCATGACGGTTTGATGACGGCCTCAGCCCAGGGCCCTGGCCTCGGCGAAGGCCATCGACAGGGCGCCGTCGTCCTCGGGCTCGATAATCTGGTCGAGCAGGGGCAGGAAGCCCATTTGTTCTTTCTGGATATGAAAAATTTCCCGCTCCGCAAGCTCCAGGCCCAGATCATACAGTCCGGCCCAGTTATCGGCGTTAAACCCGACCTCGCGGGATGCCTTCACCGCCGCGACAATCCGTGCCGCCAACGGTCGGATGATTTCGTGTTCATCCCGCAGGATAGCCAACATCGGGGTATCGCCCATTTCTTCGACCAGCGGGAACAGGTGTTCTTCCTCGAAGCCGAAATGGCTGGTAATCTCGCCCTGGATGACGGCGGTAACATCGTTCAGCACCCGGGTCAGGGCCGCATCATCCGGACCCGGCAGCGATTTCCGTCCGACCCGGGTCAGGGCCGTCTCCAGTTTCTCAAGGACCATGACTGTCGCCATGTGATCTTCGTGCAGGGTATTGCAGATCGCACTCATATATTCCAACGGGCTTCCTCCATTAAGTTTGTTCGACCATTTTTTGTTCATTGTAAAAAGACACTACACACCGGCTTACACCCAGTGTGAACCACAAAAAGGCGGCGGCGCCCAGAATTCCGGACAACCCGCCGGCCAAAATCAGCTTCTCCTCATCGGTCACTATACCGACCGAAACCAGCAGCAGCGCCGCGCCGTGACAGACGGCGTGCATCTTAAGGCTAATCCCCTGGTTGCCCATCTCGGACAGGCGCGGCGCCCGCTTGCCCAGTCTGTGCGCGTGCATCGAAGCCAGAAAAGGTAAAATTCGTTGCAGGATGCCCGTCAGGAAGGTCAGCAGCCAGCCGAAGATCATGATGAACACAAACAAAGCAGGCAGGTTAAAGTTGCCGAAATCCATCGCCATCAAACCACCCAGAATAATCGACACCGGCAACAACAGCCAACTTGCGCGGACCATCACGAACGACAGCCCCAGGCGTTTTTTCATCCCCGCCCGCAAGGCCCCGGCCATCAGCCACAGGTACAGTGCTATGCCGGCCATGCCGATGGCGGCGGCCAAAACCACCGCATCCGCGCGCCCGGCTAGCGCCCCCGCAACGGCCGTCGCTAGCCCGGCCAGAACCAGCCCAAGCGAAAGTTTTGCGAGCCGGTCACCCGGAGCCGGCGATAACGCGAACATCGGCACCAGAATATAACTGAAACCCATGGTCAGCAGACCCATAAATCCGAAACCGCCAAGAATGGCGTGGCCACCGGCCAGATTTGTATGATCGGGGAACGCCGGGGTTCCCAGAAAACCGCTTTCAAAATCGGCGATCAGGATCAGCCCGGCGGCGGCCAGCAGGCCGAGGCATACAAGCGCCGCCCAACCATGCCAGACGGTCGTTTTCAGGGCCTGGGTGCGACGAAATATATCGCCGACAACCGCCGCGAAAACGGCCATTCCCGCAACCACCATGGTCCCCCCGACCAGCATGGCGTTGCTGTTACCGCCGGCCATGCCGACAACCAATACCGCCGTGCCCGGAATAAACAGCCACGAAGAAAGGCGGGCCGGGACAAGCGACGCCATGACGACCCCCGTGGCGACCCCCAAAAGCTGGTAAGAAGCGCCCATGGCGGTCATCGCCAGGACCCCCAGGGTCAGGGCGTGCAGGGCCGCCAGGACCACACCGGGACCGCCGGTAAAGCCCGCAACATCGGCGTATCCGACCGTCAGCAGCAGCCACGCCACGACATGAAACAGGCCGGCGGCGACAAAAAAGCGCAATGGAATGTGAAACGTAATCAGCCGGCTTTGCGCCCCGATCAGGATCGCGCCGGGAAAAGCATGCTGGCGACCGGCGGCGGGCGCAACTCTGTCACCGCTCACGATGCGGCATCCCGCGTCAATTCCAGAATTACGGAGTCCTGTTCGCCGCCTTGACGGGGCGACGCCGACCAGCCCCGGTCGGCAAGTTCCTGATAAAGAAATATGGGGTCGCGGTCCATGTGTACGATCAGCGGGCCATCGGCGCCGCCGTCTATCTCACGCAGGACCCCGACCATTGGTTCCGGGGGCGACAACCCCCGCAGATCGAGATGCATACCGTCTGCCTCCTGCCATCGTTTGACCATAAGTCCGCCCCCCGGCTCGACCGAAACAGCAGCGATTGTCCGCCATCACCCTATCGGCGTCCTTGATAACGGTCAACCGGCCCGCAAACCATTACCGGCGATTGCGGCGAACCGGGCAAGGCGTAATAATTGATGTCAAACCCCGCAGAAAATGCAATAGTTACTAATGATTGCATTTTTATTATTCCTGCTACTATTGCAATTGATGCCCGGACCGCTCGAAGCCGGCGAAACCGTACGGGCGAGCGTGCCGGCCGAAGTCGTCAACGTCTATGACGGCGATACCATTACGGTCGATGCCCATCCATGGCCGGGTTTGACATTGCGCACGGCGGTCCGCTTGCGCGGGGTCGATACGCCGGAAATTCGCGGCAAGTGCGCGACCGAAACAGCCGCCGCCCGCAAGGCGCGGGACAAGTTGTCCGAACTGACCGGCGGCGGCGTTTATCTGGAAAATATCGCGTTCGATAAATATGGCGGCCGGGTCGATGCCGACGTCATAACCCCCGGCGGCAACGCCGCCGCGATCCTTATCGAACAGGGCCTGGGACGCCCCTACGCCGGCGGCAACCGCGCCGGCTGGTGCCGGCCATGATGGAAACTATTACTGCAACCTGGTATTACAAATGTTCCTTCAGGCGGGGCATAAGTTCGACAAAGTTGCACGGTTTGTAGCGGGCATCCAGCTGGTGGACCAGGATATCGTCCCAGGCATCCTTGCAAGCGCCGGGTGATCCGGGCAAGGCGAACAGATAGGTGCCGTTGGCCAGGCCGGCGGTAGCCCGGGACTGGATCGTCGAAGTCGATATTTTTTGATAGCTGAGCCAGCGAAACAGCTCTCCAAAACCGGGGATTTCCTTCTCCACCACGCGCGCGAAGGCTTCCGGGGTTACATCGCGACCGGTCAAACCGGTGCCGCCGGTGGCGATCACCACTTCGACGCCATCGTCGCCGACCCAGCCATTGAGCTTGTCGACGATGATATCGGCGTCGTCCTTGACAATCGCCCGATCGGCCAGATTATGGCCCGCCGCGGCGATGCGGTCGACCAGCGTCTGGCCGGATTTGTCATCGGCCATCGTCCGCGAATCAGACACCGTCAGGACGGCGATATTAACGGCGAGAAAGTCCCGCGACCCATCTATCTTCGACATTGTCGGCTACCTCAAGTGGTTGGTTATCGAGCGGCACATAGACCGGCCAGTCGCCTGCGGCTATGGCGTCAAGCGAAGGCGAAGGCTGGCCCAGGCGGTCGCGGTAGATCCACAGGTTGGCCAGCACCCGTTCGATAAAAATGCGAGTTTCCCGTGACGGCAAACTTTCGATGAAAAACAGCGGATCGTTCATGCTGTCAATCGTCCGCCGCCACTTGCTGAGATTGCCGGGGCCGCCGTTCCAGGCCGCCGCCAGCAAAAACAGATCACCGTTGATATTGCGGTCCTTGAGCAGAATTTCAATGTATTGCTGACCCAGTTTCAGGTTAACCTTGGGATCGAACAGGGTGCGCCGGGTCGCCTTGCCGCGATGGAAACGGCGGTCCTGCGCCACGAAACTGGCGGTGCGCGGCATCAACTGCATCAGGCCGCGCGCCCCGGCCCAGCTTTTGGCGGTCGGATTAAATCCCGATTCCTGCCGTATCAAGGCGAACACCAACGCCCTGTCGACACTATATCCACCCGTCGGCTGCCAGTTTCCCAGCGGATAGGCGGCGCCGTCGAAGCCGCCGCCGGCCGGATACAGCAACCCATTCAGCCGCACCGCCAGGGCCGGCATATTGGCCGACCCGGCAAGCGCCAGAATGTCGCGTTCCAGATCCGGATCGGATCTTCCGGCCAGGCCGCGAAGATCCCGTTCGGCACGGCGTTGCTCGCCGACCTGGATCAGGCCCAGGGCCCGACGACCGGCCTTTGTGGCCAGCAGGCTGCCGTAGGTAGCGTGTTGGGTAACCGGAATTTGCCACTCGAACCGGTTGGCGACGCCCAGTATCCGGCGCGCCAGCAATCCGTAAAACGTGCGCGGATACGCCGCCGCCCGGCTTAGCATGGAGTTGACCCGTTCGGCCTGACCACTGACCAGATACGCCCGCGCGGCCCAGAAAGCGGCGGCCGAAGTCATCCAGCCGGTGGCGCCGCGAACCGTAGAGGCGGCTTCGAAATACGTGGCCGCGACCCGATGATCGCCCAGTCGCCACGAGGCCAGGCCAGCCGTCCAGTTGGCTTCCGGCAACCATTGTCCGGACCGGGCCGCCTCGGTGGCCCATTCGACCGCCCATTGATCGCGCCCGGCGGCGAAATAACCCGCCGCAAGGCGGGCCTTGGCCTGATCCATTTCGAAATCGGAAAACAGCCTGCGAAGTTGCCTGTCGGCCAGCAATCGCTTCGCCGCCTTGGTCCAGCCGCTGCGAAGCAGGCTGCGAATTTTACGCTTGAAGGCCCGAACCTGACGGCGCTGGGAACTGGACAGCTTTTTCCCCGGCGGCGGCCTGATGCCGACCACATCATGGCTGGTGCCGCCCAGATACCCTTTAAGCGGCGGTTTCGGGAGTTTCCAGTTGGCGGGTCTGCGTCTGAGCGCCAGCTTATAAAGCCGCGGCGCATCCGGATGATCGGCGTACAGCGCCATCCACGCTTTCAATTCCTTGTATTTAGAGCGGTACTTGGTCGGATGCAGATAGCGCTGCGCCAACACATGCCCCATCAACATCGGGTCGGACAGGTGAGCGATCAGCGCGTCTGCCTTTTTCCAGTTACCCCGCTCCTGAGCATCGAAAATATCACGGTATACGGCGGCGTCGCGATCGCTTAACGGGGTTGGAACGACCGCTTCGGGCGATGGCTGCGGCGGCACGGCGAAGACGGCGATTTCGCTGTTTTTTTCCGTCTCGGCCCACGCCACGCCGGCACCGGCCAGCGCCAGTACAACCAGCACCGGCACCACCGCCGCGATCCTGATCCAGTCTGCGCCGCGTATTTTCACCATGTTATCCTTATGCGATAATGGCCGCCATATACCCGCCGGTGGTTGGGGGCCGCCCCGACTCGCGATACTTATAGAACATCGGCAAATCGGCGGCAACCGCCCGCAGCGTGGAATTTCCACCCCTTAAGGAACTGTTCAGGTTGGCGCTGTAATAATATTATTGTATGTTCAACACGCGGATTAATCCGCTATACTGATTTTCCGATCAAGATGTGTCGGCGAGGGCCAGAAACCGGAATGACGACAAGTACTCAAGAGATATTCGCCGCCGCGCCGGACACTACGGATTTTCATAATTTCGCCGCGACCTTCGAAAAAATGGAATCTTCTGATTTTCAGTTGATTTTCGAACACGGCAACCGGATGTCTTTCCCGGCAAACGCGGTCATACTGCACCAGAATCAGCGTAATGACGCCCTTTATGTCATCACCCAGGGGATGGTGCGCATTGAACGCAATCATGATGACACCGTTACCGAACTGGCCCGCCTTGGGCCATGGTCGGTTTTTGGCGAGATGTCCTATCTGGACAAATTGATGGTCAGCGCCAATGTCGTCACCAATGATTTTACCACCCTGATCAGAATCGACGGCGACGATATCGAAAATTTCATTTCCCATGAGCCGGGATTCGCCCACCGCTTCTACCAGTCTCTGGCGATCACCATATCGCGCCGGCTGCGCGCCACCAGTTCCTACGTCTGATTGGAAATAAACCGGGGAGCGGCGGCAAGGTTTCGCTGAAATTCTCCCGGTATTCCTTGGCATAATATCCTTTTACGATAAAGTCCTGCGGCACGGTTTACCCTGTCCGGTCCCTTTTTTAAGGTTCGCGACAGGTTGTCTTCCTTACAACTTATGCAGACGGATTTTTTCGATGACGGATTCTTATGAAATTTAAAAAACCATTGGCGTTCGCCTTGCCGATTATTTCCCTGGTCCTGCTGCTGGGCGGATGCGCGGAAATTCGGATGCCCGATTCGCCGGATTTAGTATTGCCGCCGGCCGCCATTCCCGACTATGCGGTAGGGGAACGCTACATATACGACAATGGCCGCAGCGAGACGGTGATCGCCAAGGAAGGCGATATCCTGACCTGGCGAACCAATAACGGCGTGGTGCGGAAGACATACCGCAATTTCACTATCCCGTACCTTAGCTGGCAAACGGCGACCCGGCGGGGCGATTCTAAAACCAATGCAAAACCGGATATGCTGTGGCCATTGCGGGTCGGCAACGCCGCAAGTTTCAATTTTGTCAGGACGGCGGAAGACAACGATGGCGGCAACCGGCGCGAATACAGGCAAACCTGGCAGTGCAAGGTCGAAGGCGCCGAAACAGTTCGCATCGCCCTCGGTTCCTATGACACCTTCAAGATTGTCTGTCATCGCTACAATGGCAAAACCTGGCGGCAAACACGGGTCTTCAATTATTCCCCGCTGATCGGTCATTACGTTCTCCGGCGCGACAGCTACCTTTCCGGCCCGTCGGACAGACGCGAACTGGTATCCTACGGTTTCGATTCATCGGTGTTCTCGACGGCGGAACAGCAGGACCTGATGAAAACGGTGCAGCGTGCCCTGTCGAACAATCGCAACGGCGAAATAACCTATTGGCGCGGCACCGGGGGCGGCCCCGGCATAGGCATCAATCCACTAAGCAAAGAAACCAATTCCGGGGGGCTTACCTGCCGCAGATACGAAGGCGTCTTCAGCGACAACCAGCGCATCAGAACAAACCGGCGCTACGCCTGTCGCAGGCCCGATGGCCTGTGGGTTCATTCGACAATCGAACCGACAAAATAAATTGATCCATCCAGCGGGGAGGGGCCTCGTTCTTGGAAAAGGAGTTAATTATGAAAGAACGGCAAAAAAATATTATCGGCATCGAATCCGGACGGAAAATTTCCTCCCGCCGGGATGTCCTGGTCAAACTGGGACTGGCCACGTTGGCGGCCTATAGCACCCCGGTATTAATGCGGCTCAACCCGGCTTCGGCTCAGGAAGGAGGTTCCGGCGGCGGCGGCGGCGGCGGCGGTGGTGGCGACGGCGGCGGCTCCGGCGGTGGCGGCGGTGCTGGCGGCGGCGGCGATGGCGGCGGCGATGGCGGCGGTGCTGGCGGCGGTGCTGGTGGCGGCGATGGCGGCTCCGGCGGTGGT
>VAPL010247813.1_pt1 | contig 27402 bp, 22 predicted proteins | sample 3395061 | NCBI WGS metagenome assembly VAPL01 (sample SAMN08290444, study PRJNA428436) | hydrothermal vent metagenome | isolation source: Deep-sea hydrothermal vent chimney 2 | place: Pacific Ocean: Juan De Fuca Ridge | depth 2182 m m | reverse complement strand
TTTGCACAGGGATGTGCTTATGTCTCGAGAGCACAAGGAAGTGCGAAGAGACTTTGCACAGGGATGTGCTTATGCCTCGAGAGCACAAAGATGTGCGAAGATCTTTTATCTTGCTACTTTCAGCGTGATGCTTAATTATTACTAGGAATGGAATGTCGAATGTCGTGGGATTATTTATATAGTGAGTGAGCAAAAATCACCGTTTTCTGAAATATGGCCGACTTACAAACGGTTTATTCGCTTTGTTAGACCGGATATGCGCTTGGTGGGTTTATCCTATCTTGCCATTTTAATTGTCGTTGCCACTAACACCATGATGATCTGGTTGATTGGAAAACAATTTAATCTTTTGCAAGCCGAGCAGTATGACCAGATAGTTACCGGCATAATTTTATTTGCAGTTGTTGTGCTTATAAATCTATCAATTCAATTTTCCGGTGAATTATTAACAAGCGCGATTGGGCTAAAAAGTATCGGGCGGCTACGTAACGTTGTTCTGGATAACATATTACAATTATCTTTTCCTGTTGTCGGCCAGGTGCAAAAAGGTGATTTGCTGGCGCGATTAAGTAACGATGTTGATCGCGTAAAAACGAGTATTGTCGATGCGCCAATATATGTTGTTTCGCATATCCTGACTTTTCTTGTCTATATCGCCATGCTGTTTTGGATAGACACCCTACTTGCCTTAATCGCAGTGGTTATTTCCTTTGTATTTGTTTTACAGCAAAAAGTGTTTTCATCACCAAAACGCCGTGCGGCTGAGAATTTTTTTAAACGTAACGGGCGATTAATTGCCTTTGAAGAACAGGCCATAAGCAATATGCGGGGTATCACTACCAATGTTGCAGAGCCACTGATTTCAACATTACATCGTTCCACGTTTGAAAACGTTCGCTATTGGGCCATGCGTGAGCTTGGGTTGGCTATCGGCTTTAGAATTACATTTACCTTTTTACTGTATTTTACTTGTCTGGTCGTTATTCTTGTGGGCATTGATGGCATTCAGGAAGGTCGATTCGGGGTTGGTCATTTGGTTAGTTTTATACTGTATTTGGGGTATTTAAACGTGCCAGCAAGAGGCATGGCCGATTTGTTGTTTCAATGCGTGGACAATTTGGCTGCGGCAAAGCGGATACTGAAAATTTTTGACGCGCAGCCTCTTGTTAAAGACAAACCTGACGCCAAACAACTCGATATTAAGCGGGGCGGCGTGGAGCTAAAGGACTTACATTTCTGTTACCCCGATGGAAATCAGATTTTTAACAATATCTCTCTCTCGGTACAGCCCGGTGAAACCATAGCATTAGTCGGTCCCAGTGGCGTGGGAAAATCGACTTTGGCTATTTTGTTAATGCGATTTTACGATCCCGACCAAGGGCAGATATTTATTGATGGTATTGATGTTCAAACATATACGGTCAATTCGCTGCGAAAAAATATCTCTGTTGTGTGGCAGGAACCTTTTATTATTAACGATACAATAAAAGCAAACTTGCTTATGGTCGAACCCGGCGCAACAGAACAGCAGCTAATTACCGCATGCAAACACAGTTATGCCTGGGATTTTATAAGCGGCCTGGATGATGGTCTGCAAACAAAAATAGGCGCTGATGGCGTCACTTTATCCGCAGGCCAGGTACAGCGTCTGGCGATAGCGCAGGCATTTTTGCGTGACGCAGCGATCCTCATTTTTGATGAGGCGACGTCGGCGTTGGACTCTTTAAGTGAAATAAATGTGATTAACGCGCTGGATAAACTCAAGAAAAATAAAACAACCTTTATTATTTCTCATTGTTTTTCAGCGATTAAAATAGCGGATCGTGTAGTGTATTTTAATGGTGATGGCACGATTACAGAGGGTGAGCATGCCGATTTAATGCAACAACACGCTGGCTACAAACGAGCGGTAGAGTGGCAGACGACAGAGGTGGATTAATTGTGTTTCAATTGGCATCGATATGAAATTTTCGAAATTACTGCAGTGGCAACGGGAAATTGCTCATTTCTTTTTACCTTACGCTAAACCCGATCGAAAAAATATATATTTGCTTGCTGTGTTGGCGCTCGTTATGACAGCATCCAATGCGTTTTTGATTTGGAAAATCGGTGGTGTCGTTACGCAAATAACGCAAAGTCAGTTTGATCAGTTAAACACAAGCATCATAGTCATTGCCATCATTGTGCTGTTTAATCAGATATTGCAGTTTACCCAGGCCTATACACTGCAGCGTGTGAGTTTGCATTTTACTAATCGTGTGCGGGGCAGGTTGCTTGAACATATTCTGCAATTATCTTTTTCAATTAATCATCAAATTGAAAAAGGTGACCTCATGGCCCGTTTGTCGAATGATATTGGCAAATTATTACCCTTTGTTATTAATGCACCGCTTAATCTGTTTTCTAATACAGTAATAATGCTTGTTTATGGTTCCATTCTGTTCTGGGTAGACTGGCAGCTCGCGTTGATTGTTGTTGCAATGGCGCCGATATTTTATTTTTCGCAACATTATGTGGCGCCGAAAACAGGTTATGCGTCGCGTCACTCGATTCAGGAAAATGCCAATCTATTGATTGTTGAAGAGCAGACGTTGAGTAATTTAAGAGGTATCAGCAGTTATAATAGTGAGCAAGCGATACGAGATAAACACAAAACACAGTATGAAACAGTAAGCCGTTGGGTGTTGAGGGCAGGCAAGATCCGTATTTTGTATAATGCCTTTTTTACTTTTCTGGTGTATTTCGCAGGTGTCATCGTTATTTACAGTGGTGTCGCCAGCATCCAGTCAGGCCAAATGACGATAGGCGTGCTTATCAGTTTTCTCATATATGTCAGGTTTTTAGCGATGCCGACACGCAGTATCGCGCTAATTCCTATCCACCTCCAGGCCAGCCGTGCCGCAGCTGATCGGGTGATGGCTGTGCTGCGAATGCAACCTGAGGTAGAAGATCAGAAAAACAAAACAATACTGAATGTCAGTAACGGCGAGATTGGTTTTAATGTGGTTTCCTTTGCCTATCCTGGTAGTTCAGATCTGGTTTTTAATAACTTGTCTATCGATATCCATGCGGGTGAAACGGTTGCACTGGTAGGGCCAAGCGGTTCCGGGAAATCCACGCTGGCGCTACTTCTATTGCGTTTTTTTGATCCTCAGCAAGGTGCAATTTCAATTGACGGGGTCGATATTAAAACGGTATCCCTTGCATCACTACGCAAGCAGATTTCCATTGTCTGGCAAGAGCCGTTTTTGATAAATGGCACAATCAAGGAAAACCTGTTGTTGGCTAACCCCAAGGCCACTGAAGATCAAATGATAAAAGCCTGTCGGTCAGGGTTTGCCTGGGAATTTGTAGAGAAACTGGAGCAGGGTATCGACACTATTATTGGTGCTAACGGTGTCAGTTTGTCAGTGGGTCAAAAACAGCGCCTTGCCGTCGTCCAGGTATTTTTGCGCGACACACCCATATTAATTTTGGATGAAGCCACATCAGCACTCGACAGTCATTCAGAACAAATGCTTGTTGAAGCGATTAACTCACTGCGAAAAAACCGCACCACATTGATTATTGCGCATCGCTTTTCGTCGATTCGCAGTGCTGATCGGATATTATACTTTAATCGCAATGGTGCGATTATATCGGGCACTCATGAAGAGTTGGTGAAGACGGTTGCGGATTATAGGGATGCGGTGAACTGGCAGACTAATCATTCGACGTGTGATTAGGCGCGGATGTACAAACAATAAAAGGGTTGAGAAACTGGGGATCGAAAAGCGCAAGTTAAAAAGGACCATCACACGGACAGCCCTTTTCAATTACATGTTATTCAACTACAGCCAACGATCTAGCGATGGCGCAGTACTTATTTTAAATTAAGTTTTAAATTAAGTTTTAATTTAAGGTGCTGGGGCTGGACCAGGGGCCGGAGCTGGTCCAGGAGCCGGTGCACCACCGCCACCGCCGCCGCCCATCATTCCGCCCATACCGCCGCCGCCCATCATGCCACCGCCACCGCCCATGCCGCCACCGCCCATGCCGCCACCCATACCCATACCGCCACCCATCATACCCATAAGAAGAACCTCCTAAAGTTTGAAAAAAATAATTGATTTCGGGTTAACTTGTTTTAGTGACTTTCAATCTGAGATGAAAATTAAAATCAGATATCATTCACCTACCACCCCACGTGGCGTCGTTTCACTTATTGTCTTATTAGTTTTTGCATTGTCTCTTCAACTTGTAAAGAAAGAAAAGTGCAAATATTTGTTTGACAATAAGCCCCGAAAGAACCGACTCCTTTCGAGCATAGCATGTTGAATTTTTGTGGTAAAGCGCAGCATGTTGACATGCTCAGTAGCGAATTATGTAAATAAAATATATTTTACATAATTTTAGGGCGTCTTCATTTTTCCTTGACTGGAATTGAGCTATTTGGTTAGTGTAGTATTGAATCAAAGTTGTCGCAGGTTATGTTGTCTATTAAGTTCTTATTATCACTTTTTTCTATGACCTGTTCGCTAAGTAAATCAATGGATGGATTACAGTTATGAATACAGTTGCTGATCTCTACCCCGATCCCGCTGCGGATTATGAAAGGCTGATAGAAGGCTCGTATATGGCACTGCCAAGAGAAAATCTGCCGCCACTGATATTTCAACCTGAGACACAACAAAAAAAATTTATACCTGATAGGGATAGTGCTTGTTATTGTTCTAGTGGAAAATTTTTTGGGTTATGTTGTGGATCTGGCGAAGCAATTCGACTTCCGCCTTACGGCTTGTTTATGTTTGAAAATTATCTGGATGCAAGTACCGTAAAAAGCCTTCGTGAGTTTGCTGATCATCGTGATGGGCAACGCTTAAAGGTTATCGACGATATTAAATCGACACCGGATAATATAGTTAGGGTGCTTGATAAGCGGCGAGTGACCGAATTTGTCGACTTGGGTGAGCGTCAGCAAGAAGTAAATGACATCATGCAAACTGCATTTATTGACTTGGCTGATAAGTGCCTGGGTAAATCATTAGATTGGTTTGAGAAACCCAGTTTAATGCGCTATCTCGAAGGTGGATATTATGAGAGGCATGCGGACAGCGAAAACTGGGATGCAGATACCGGTACTTGGCACAAAGTTATCGACCGTGATCTGAGTATGTTGATTTATTTGAATGATGATTTCGAAGGTGGGGCGCTGAGTTTTTATAACTTGAATTATCAGGTTCGTCCTCGTTCAGGCGCCGCAGTGCTATTTCCTTCCGGTCATCGCTATTTGCACCAGGCTGAATCAGTCACTCGGGGGGTGCGTTATGCCATGGTAAGTTGGGCATCAGTGCGTGGTGTTACAAAAATAGCGGCCCAGCCCCCTAAATCAGCTATTTTGTTGGGATAATAAAGTTAGCGAGCGGTGAGCAAAAACTAGTACATCGTTAAGGCTATATTGACGATGTACTAGGCAGAACAATGTAGTTAGAACATTGGACCAGCTAATAAGTCGTCAGGATAATTGACAGTCAAAAGTTGACGCGCTAGCTGGTCTGCCGTGTCCATTTCTGTTTTATATTTTGTAAGCAAGCGACCAATATCCTCCGTGCGTTGTTGTGGGCTGTAACTTAGCTTACTATTTTTAGAATAGATACCGAACAAGCCATTGATTTGTTTTTTAGTATCAACGCCGTCTAGTGATTTCAGACCAAATTTGTGTCCACAAGCTTCTATAGATTCGCGTGGTTGTGCAAGTAGAGTGTTAATGTCGAGACTGTGTAATTTATCAGGAAAACGCTGCCAAGCTTCGAGATACAGCGCGATATTATAGCTCCAATAAATTGCGGCCATCTGAGCATAACTTTCGTCGTCAATAGCTAATTTGTGAGGCAGTGTTAATAGTCGTGGTGTGTTTGCACTTACAGTCTTATATCTAGAGCGAATCCATTTGCGTCGACTATCGACTTTCAGGCAGGCAGCAACAAACTCGGGGAGCGGGGTATACATAAATAAAATGGGAATATCTCGCGGGCAATCGAGTAGTTTAATCATCATAGGATTGGCGAAATCATTGGTCTTGATCACTGTTTTCTGGTTCGAAATGTATCTTCGTGAAAGCAGTCGTAAAATCCGGTCCAGCCAGTCATTTTTCTGTTGTTCGGTGTTCTTTGTTTGAGGGCTGATAAAGGTTTGTAAATTTCCCAAAACTTCAGGTTCGCGTAACGGTAAACAACTGAATATTGCGTCCAAAGCTTGTGCCATCAAGGTTGAGCCACAAAACGCAGAATGGAAAATATAAGCTGACGGTTGCCAGGCTATGCCTTGGGTCATTTGTTGTAATCGCTCCAGTTCTACTTCGATGACGCAAGAACCGCGTATTCTACCGGGGTCAAGAAACACGCTTTCGCTATACCATTGAGGTGACATTTTTACGAACCAGGTCTTGCGCTCAAAAAAATCGATGCGTGCGGGAAACAGGTCTGGCGTTGTCTCGAATGTATTCAACGCCGTATCCATCTGTGCGGTTAATTGTCCATTTGTTTCAATGCTGCCATTGTTTGTCAGGCGTGCAACAATATCAGCGTTGCCCGCAGTGCGATTGACGACGCCGCAGCATTGTTCGTAACGTAGTCCGCTATCACAGGGACAGGGTTCATGCATTTCTGGTGTGGCCATGATTCAAAGAGTAAACTATCTCGATGAAAATTGCTTATTGTGGTTATGATTTTTTCAGCGCGGCGCTAGGGTCGCTGCTGGAAGCAGGACTGGATGTTTACCGGGTCTTTACTGTGTCGTGTGATAATTGCACTGATTATAACCAGTATATCTATGATTTGTGTCGTCAATACCAGTTGCCTGTTTCAGAAAAACGGGTGGATGAAAATACTGTTTTGCAGCTTCAAGAAGAAGGTTGTGAATTATTAATTACCGCTGCGTATTACTCCAAAATTCCGGATTTGATATCGACGAATAAATTGACGAATAAAAAGATAAAAGGGATCAATATTCATCCCACCTTGTTACCGATAGGGCGAGGCGTGATGCCCTTGCCCTGGGTTATTCTCAACAGCCTTGATCAAAGCGGTGTGACGATACATAAATTGACCCAGGAATTTGATGCTGGCGACATTTTGCAGCAACGGTCTTTTTCGCTATCAGATCATGAAACGCTGGAATCCTTATCTGCTAAAGTACAACTGACCGCAAAAGATCTACTGTTAGAGGTCATTCATGATTTTGATCGATATTGGGATAACGCAAAACCACAGGGAAATACCGCGAGCAGTTGGCCGCGACCCGATAAAGCACGACGAACGCTGGATTGGAATAAATCTGTTGATGAACTGGAGCGTATTTGCCGAGCATTTGGAAAATACGGCTGTTATGCTCAATTTGATAATAAAGACTGGATTGTCAGTGGGCTTAATGCTTGGACACAATTGCATCATTACGAGATTGGATCAGTTGTCCATAAAACAAACACAGAAATGATTGTTGCTGCCTCAGACGGTTTGGTGAGTTTGTTATATTTCAATACGCTAGACAAGGCGTAAGGTTGTACACTGGTGAATTCTCTAAAAAAACCTACACACAAAAAAAGGCTACTTTCGTAACCCTTTTTTATTTCGCTATCAAATTTTTAATAGCGATTTTCACAGCGCATTTACAAACGCGACTACCTCTGTACTCCCCCTAAAATTTTTCCAAAGTTACTCTTTACCTTTTCCCTACTCTTCACCAAATCACCTAAGTGAATTCAGCGTTCCCGAAATGCCAAAGCAGATTTTTTTTATTATATTCCGTGAAACGAGTACGGATAATACTAGCAGGCTTAATACCGCTAGTCAAAGCCTTACTTAATAGTCTCATAATAGAATGTGATAGCCCCCTAACACATCAACGAGGAAGGTATTTTGTCAACGAATTTACACATTATGGAATTATGGCACTGGATTATAGTTTTTAGCGTTATCAATGTGGTGAGTTAATGTGCCAAATTTACAGGAAGATTGTTAAAAATGTTATAAGCTTATAACTGTTTTTGAAAAAATGTTGTAACCTTAATGATATTGTCGAAGTTATCGAATTTTCCGGTAGTAAAACTGGGGTGTCTTAAGGCAAAAAACGCACCTGTTTAGTGCGCAATTATCGCTGAACCATAAGAAATAACTAACTGTAGTAATAACAGTTGTAGAAATAACAATGTAGGGATAAATAGGTTAACGCAAACCGGGTGGGGTAGTGTGTGACTAGCAATGGAAGCAACCAAATAAAAGATGTGAACTTGTTTTATCTGTCAGCCGCTTTTTTATTGCTATCAGGTATTGCAAGTTTAACTTATCAAGTCACGTGGGTGCGCCTGTTGGGTTTAAGTATGGGTTCAACCAGCGCGGCTATCAGTACAGTACTGGCGGCCTTTTTTATGGGCCTCGCGCTGGGCAGTTATCTTGCTGAACGTATTACGCGTAATCGTATTAATAACTTTCGTCCATATATTTTTCTCGAAATCATTATTGCTCTGTCGGGATTGGTTTTATTGCCTGTGTTGTTAAACCTGGATTTGGTCATGGCATTAATGCCTGAACTGGGTGCCACGTTACCCATGAAGTTTGTTATTTCGATGGCGCTGCTTATTTTACCGACGCTTTGTATGGGCGCAACGTTTCCTGTGATGGCATCCATTATGATTCGTCGCCAGGCAGATATGGGCCTGCGCATGAGCCAGTTGTACAGTTTGAACACGGCGGGTGCCGTCGCTGGAGCGTTTTTGTCCGGGTTTGTATTTATTCCTAACTGGGGATTGGACGGTTCAATTTTTATTGCGTTTTTCATCAATGTCGGCATTGTGTTGATGGCATTGTATATAAACCGTAATTTGCAACTTCCGGCAATCGAAACAACATCAACTGCGCCACAATTAACGATTAAAAAAAGCAATGATAGTGTGACTGAGACAAATGTATCCACTACGGAGCAAGCCCCGTTACGTTTACAAGCCATCATCGTTTTATTTTTTACCGGATTTGTCGCGATCGCCACCGAAGTCGGTTGGACTAAATATTTAGTTATTTTTGCCGGAACCACAATTTATGGTTTCGCTGCGATACTCACTATCTTTTTAACCGGCATCGCCGCCGGGTCGTGGGCGATAAAATCTCGCATTGAAACCATGAGTTCGCCTCAAAGCTGGATGGCGGCGGGGTTGATTTTACTGGGAGCCAGTTTATTAGTAACGCGTGCCGGATTAAGCTTTGTACCGAATATCTATCAGGCGATTAATCATTTTCCTGCACCAGATATTGTTGTACACGGCGTAAAATATGGTTTTATATTTTTATTGTTATTCGTTCCGACGTTTTTATTTGGCGCACTGTTTCCGATTAACCTGAGGTTGTATTGCGGTAACTTGAGCGGTATTCGATCGCGCATTGGCAAAGCCTATGCGGTGAATACATTGGCCAGCATATTTGGCGCAATACTTGCCGGGTTCTGGATTATTCCCGAGTACGGCACCGATTGGTTATTAACCGCAATGGCTATACTCATACTTGTGTTGCCGTTTTTGTTTGTTCCATCCATCGCCTCGACTAAATTGCGTGTGAGCATTGTTGTTTTTACGGTTATCGCGTTTACCGGTAACTGGGCACTGCCCCATCTGGATTATAAAAAGCTTATTTCGTCAGTTGGTTATGATGGCGATTTAATCGCGAGTGACAAGCACGAATTTTTATTCCTCAAAGAAGGCAAAGCCGGCGTAATCAGTATGATTACCGTTAATGGTAAGCAAGTAAGATTACAGAATAATGGATTAAATGAATCTTTCATCGATGTGGAAGATGAACACAATTCTTTAGTGGTCGAATCGTTGTTAGGCTTGATGCCTTATTTTCTTCATGAAGATCCTAAAAAGGCATTTGTGGTTGGTTTTGGCGGTGGTATTACGACTAAGGCATTGACGTACACTGATTTACAATCAATACGTGTGGTTGAGTTAGAACCTGCGGTAATTGAGGCTGGGCGCGCCATTGTTGGTGGTGAAATTAAGGCGCTGCAAGACCCCCGTGTGCAATTAAGTATTAATGATGCGCGCAATGCTTTGCTTGTCGAGGAAGCGACTTACGATATTATCGTTGCGCAACCTTCTCATCCATGGCGTGCCGGTGCGGCTAATGTATTTACCAGGGAGTTTTTTCAAGTCGTTAAATCACGACTGAACCCGGATGGTATTTACGGGCAGTGGATAAATCTTTTTAACATGGATGTCACCACGTTGCGTGCGTTGTTTAATTCCTATTTGGCGGTGTTTCCACAAGTCATTAGTTTCGCTAATCTGGAATCTGGTGATTTCTTATTGTTTGGTTCGCAAAAAAAGCTGATTTTTGATTTTGATCGAGTGTCAGAACGATTCCAAAGAGAAAACATCAGCAAGCTGTTTGCCAAGCATGATATCTTTAAAGCGCAGCAGTTATTATGGTACTTCGCATTATCACGCGACGAAATACGGGATGCCGTTGCTAACAGTCCGTTTAATACAGATACGAATATTCTTTCCGAGGTACGCTTGTCAAAGATAATTAAAAAGCCAACTGGCGATGAAGATCCCTACGCCTTTCTCAGAAGTCACTTTACATTCGATGTGCTACCTTATTTGAAAGAACAACAAGCGCCGCAACAGCTTTATAAATTAGGACAGCACTTTTTATCTTGGGATACCCCTAAAATTGCTAAAATGGTCGCCAAACAAATTACAAAAATCAACGAACTTTGGGGCAGAGGACTTGATTATGAAATTCTATGGCGGACAGGTGATCTGGATGCCGCAATAGTGCTATATGATCAGCACCAAGAATGGCTGGATAATATCCACAAGCGACAGATTGTCGCCTTGACGGATATGGGACGTATCAGAAAAGCCGAAAAAATAATTCCAAATATAAAAGATGAAAAACAACGCCACCTTGCAATTGCTTATTTATTGTACGCCAAGAAAGAATGGCAGACATTGGCGAGTGTAAAGCCACTGACCAATGATGAAAAAAAATGGCAATTGATCGGTTTAGCGCAACAAGACTTACTCAGTGCGGGCAAGCAACTGAGCGAACTGATATCGAAGGGGTCGGGGTCGGCGGAAATACCGCAATTAAGAGTTTTGGTGCGATATTTTGCTCTATTAGGTAAGGAGACAAAACTGGATAATGCATCCAGGCAATTGGTAGAGGCAATAGACACGCAAACAAAACAATTCTCTAAATATGCTAACGTAGCTCTGCAAGAGGAAAATCAGCGATGGGCGCAATCTATTTTACATAAAATGGGGCGTTTGAATTCACCCGCAGTGACCAGGGCTGATTTAAAAGAAAAAATTGAGAAGCTAAAACAAATTGATATTAAACCAGTAGATAACTACCCTGAGTAGATTTTATTAGCCACATTGCTAAATTCATCTTCAAACGTATGGGTTAATCTTTAGGGCTTATTTATTCGCAGTTAGTTTATATTTTCATCACCCTCACACAGTGTGTTACTCTTTTTGATATTGGAAGTTGTTTTCGTTAACTAAAAGAGTATTGACACCTTGCGTTCGATTGTTCTAGGATCTCAAACGCGCTGATAATAGACTGTTTTTGTGAGAAGAAAGTAATATCTGAATATACTGATATTCAAGCGTTTATTAATACAACAAAGTAATAACAAAAAAATAAAAAAATATTTTTATTGAGGATTAGTTAGCAAAGTTAAGGGGAGTGTTGGTTTGTAAGGAGCTTGACCAGGAGTATGTTAGGTGGCCTTATTTTCATAGGTACTCGTGCTGAGATGTTATTGAGATCTCCGGTACCGTTCCTCGCAGTAACTATGCTTCGTCATTGATTATTTATTGTATTGGCGCCGCATCCAAATCCTAACTTTGAAATTGGCTACTATAGCCACTATTAGACAACTTTGTTGTTAGAACTTTATTTAATTGTTAGATAGTTTAGTTCGACAATTAGTTTAGTTTGACAAGATAGTTTAGTCTGACAAGTGAAGTTGAAAAATTGATAGGAAAATTTATAAAAGCACTGTAACAAGTGGACGTATTTTTATTGTTTGCATTTTTTGTTAATGCCAGCATTCATAACATGGTTACAGTATTTATTTTAAGTAAAGAATCGGGATAAATTAATATGAAGGCACTGAAGTACCTATTAGCTTCTATATTTGTGACAGTATTTTTTATTGTTGGATCGAGCCATAATCTTGCTTTTGCCGTTCCCGTGGATGCTAAGCCACCAGGCGGTAGTCACAACGGTGTTGATGTGCCCCAGCCGATCGATTTTCCGCACGACATTCACGTAGAAGTAAATAAAATTAATTGCATGTATTGTCATACCTATGCGCGTCGCAGCAAAGTAGCGGGTATTCCACCGACCAGTAAGTGCATGGGGTGTCACAAAATAATCGCAACAGATAAACCCCGTATTCAACAATTAACTGAGTACTGGACTAAGGGTGAATCACCAAAATGGAAGAAAGTACACGATCTACCCGATTTTGTTCATTTCACGCACGAACGTCACATTAAACGGTTTGTGTTTGATCAGGATTACCCGGTTGAAGACGTCAAGGAAGTCTGTGCATTCTGTCATGGCCAACTTGAAAATATGACAGTGGCGAACAAGGTTAAACCTTTGAATATGGGTTGGTGTGTAAGCTGCCATGAAGCCAATGGTGGTCCTGGTGACTGCTGGAAGTGTCATAAGTAATTAGTTCGCCGCCAACTTTCTAGCTAGCGCTTTCTAAGAAGGTAATAGGCTGAATAGGCTGTGAATAGGCTGGAAGGTAAAGGAAAATTGAAACATATTAAAAATCTCCGGGCGTCGTCGTCCGGTCGTTATAAAGAACGTAAATAAAGATGAGATTCAAATTATGAGTGGACCAGTAAAACGTAGAGACTTTCTTAAAATGATGGGCGTCGGTGGTGTCAGTGGCACACTTGCTGGTTGTGATTTACCATCAACCGTTACATTGGAAGAAGGTAAGGAAGACGTGGTCTCCTATTTCATGCCGGAAGAGTATGTTATTCCAGGTGTTGGTGTCTGGTATGCATCCACTTGCATGCAATGTGATGCAGGTTGCGGTATTCAGGGGCGAATACGTGAAGGACGTTTTCTAAAAGTTGAAGGTAACCCTGGTTCACCTATTAACAAAGGCAAAGTATGCCAAATGGGACAATCCACTGTACAAGCGCATTACAATCCGGACAGAATTACCCAACCAATGATGCGCGAGGGTGGCAGTTTAAAAGCGGTAACATGGGAGCAAGCCTACAGTGCGCTAACGCAGAATTTAAATAAAGCGGGCAATAAAATTGCCTGGTTTTCTGGTACCGTCAGTGGCCATCAATCGACTCTTATTTCCAATTATCTGGATGCTGTTGGCGCCACTGTTGATGCAAACAAAAGCCACTTTACGCATGAAGTTGTTAATGCCGCCATTTGGCAGGCAGTCAATAAAGACATGCTCGGCGATTCTTTGCCGGAATTACATATCGACAAGGCGTCTCTGATTTTATCCTTCGGCGCTGATTTTCTGGGCACCTGGATATCCCCCGTTCATTTTGCGGGTAAGTGGGCAGACTTTAGATCACCAGAAACAGGCGACGGTCGCGGTACATTAATTCAAGTAGAAAGCAAAATGACGTTGACGGGTGGAAACGCAGACTTGTGGGTTCCTGCCAAATCTGGTTCCGAAGGTGCGATTGCGCTCGGTCTGGCCAACTATGTACTGGCGAAATCACCTGGTGCAGGCGAAAGTTTATCGAGCGAGCAAAAAAGTTTGATTTCTTCCTATAGTCTGGAAAAGGTCGCGACGATTGCGGCGACATCCGAGGATTATATAAAGCGAATTGGCGATGCATTAATTAAACGTTCTCCAAGCCTGGTGTTAGCGGGCGCATCGGTGGAGGGGCATGAACATGGTTACGATGCGGTTGCCGCAGTCATGTTGTTAAACATGGTCCTCGGCAATATTGGCAAAACGATTAAACCGGCCAATACTTCGCCTTTTCCTCAATTACAAACAAAACCCGGCAACACGCGTGATTTAATTGAATTCACTGCTGCAGCAAAAGCTAAAAAGTTTGACGTAGTCTTTTTTAGCGGTGCCAACCCTCTGTTTACCGCTCCGGATTCATTGGCTTTGCAAGACGCGTTAGACAACGTTGGCTTTAAGGTGGCTGTATCGACATTTCCAGATGAAACCACCATGCAAGCCGATCTTGTTCTGCCGCTCTCTTCCTACGCAGAAGATTGGGGTACGCACGTACCCGCCTATCAAGGTGATCGAAATGTTATTTCTGTGCAACAGCCTTTGATGAATAACTTACACAGTGACACAAAAGGCCTGGGCGATATTTTGCTTGATTTGCTAAAAGCAAAACAACCCGATCAGTACAACACGTTTAAAGATTATTACGCGTATTTACAAGATGCGATTAAAACGCTACGCGGTTCATCTGAAATTAAAAACGCTGAAGCGGGCGATAAACAATTTTGGAATAAAGCATTGCAGACAGGGTTGATCGAGGTTAAAGACCAAAAACCAACGTTTGCATCAAATTTTTTATCAAATGATGTAAAGATAAATTTACCGGAAGAAAAAGCGGATTCCGCTTATCCCTACCAACTGGTGCCATCTGCAAGATTAGGGCTGTATGATGGCCGTCATGCTAATTTGCCGTGGCTACAAGAGTCGCCCGACCAAATTTCAAAAGTAGTATGGGATTCCTGGGCAGAAATACATCCACGTACTGCGAACAACATAGGCGTTAAGCATGGCGATATAGTTGAAATAGCATCTAAAAGCGGAACCATTAGACTGCACGCGTATGTCATTAAGGGGGTTCACCCAGACACCATTGCCGTGCCACTGGGGCAGGGTCACGAAGAGTATGGACGCTACGCAAAAGGTATTGGTGTTAATCCATTGAAAATCCTTGAGGCCAAAACAGATAGCAAGACGGGCGAATTGGCTATGTATGCTACCCGTGTTAAAGCCACCGCCACCGCCGCCGGTAAAAAAGATGCGCTTGTCAGATTAGGTGGGAGCGACATACAAATGGGTCGTAAGTTAGTCGTCACTATTCCCGCTGAAGTGCTCAAGCGCACAGAAGGAGCATAAGCAATGTCACTGAATAATATATTAAACAATTGGTCTCATTATCGTCGTACCGCTGAAGATGGTGGTCATCATGATTATGAACATCGTTGGGCAATGGCGATTAATCTTGACAAGTGTATAGGTTGCAATGCGTGTTCTACCGCATGTTACGCTGAAAATAACCTGGCGGTGGTGGGCAAAGCTGAATTTGATAAAGGCCAGGCAATGCATTGGTTGCGTATTGAACGTTACTTTGATGAACCTGAGAAAACATTTCCAGACAGTGGTGCCAGTTTTTTGCCGATGATGTGCCAGCAATGTGGAGCAGCGCCCTGTGAGCCGGTTTGTCCTGTTGCAGCCACTTACCACACGCCAGATGGTTTAAACGCACAAGTCTATAATCGCTGTATTGGTTCTCGATATTGTTCTAATAACTGTCCATTTCGCGTACGTTACTTCAATTTTTATTCCTATTATGAATCATCCTGGCCAGAACCGTTAAATCTGCAACTGAATCCTGATTTAACAGTGCGAGACAAGGGTGTAATGGAAAAATGCACTTTTTGTGTTCAACGTATCCGTGTTGCCAAAGACAAGGCAAAAATGGCGGATCGCAAGGTAATTGATGGTGAGTTCACCACGGCGTGCGCACAAGCTTGCCCAACAACCGCCATCATTTTTGGTGATACCCTGAATAAAGAAAGTAAAGTCGCCAAGTTATGGAAGAAACAGCAAGTACAAAGAGCAAAAACAAAACAGAATAAAAGTGATTCAGAATTACGCGGTTATCGTATTTTTGAAGAACTCAATGTTGATCCTTCAATTATGTATATGGAACGGGTTCGAGATACATCAGTATAATGAGAACCCCAGATCAAAGGTTCCTCATCATCCCACATCATAAAATTAGAATGGAAGAGTCAGTAAAATGATAGTAAGTGAAAAAGATATTAACGAACAAATAAAGTGGGCAAAGATTAATACTGATGTTTTGCGTAGTTTGGAGAATCCGCGTAAAGCCTATTGGGTCACTTTATTTATCTGTGTCGCGATGTTTAGTTGTGCTGTTGTTGCTGAGATATATCAATATCAGGTAGGCATGGGACCCACTAATCTTAATAACCCACATATGTGGGATATGTATATCGCCTCTTTTGTATTTTGGATTGGTATGAGCCATTCAGGGACATTACTTTCAGCGATTCTCCATATTATTCACGCTGATTGGCGTAAACCCATATACCGTTTTGCCGAAGCGATGACGACGTTTTCGCTATTAACAGCCGGTTTTTTCCCAATGATTCACTTGGGTCGTGTATGGAATCTTTACTGGGTATTACCTTATGTCAGCGATCGTGGGCATTGGCCTAACTTCAGATCACCGCTGGCATGGGATGCGTTTGCGATTAGTACTTATCTTTCCGCATCTGCTTTATTTCTGTTTATTGGCATGATACCGGATTTGGCAATCTGCCGGGACAACACCACGGGTTGGCGTAAGAAACTCTATACCACACTTTCTCTGGGCTGGACCGGTAATGATCGTCAATGGAGACATTTTCGTAAGACCTACTTGTTAATGGCCTGCTTTTTAATACCGTTAGCTGTTTCCGTGCATTCGATCGTATCCTCCGATTTTGCCATGTCGATTATGCCTGGCTGGCACATTACCTCGTTCCCACCTTATTTTGTTGCCGGTGCGCTGTATTCAGGTTGCGCGGCAATTATTACCTTGTTTGTTCTGTTGCGTTATTTCTTCCGATTCGAAGAGTATATGACAACAGCCATTATGGAAAAAATTGCCAAGCTGACATTTGCAATTGCTATGGTATGGACTTACCTGAACCTGATTGAATTTGGTGCTACCTGGTACGGGCATAACGTCTATGATAAGGAACTATTGATCGCCAAAGCGACCGGACCGTACGCGTGGATATTCTGGTCGATGCTCTTTACCGGCATGGTGGTGCCGTTTGCGCTGGCGGTAGAAAAATTCAGGCGACACATGCCGACCATGTTTGTTGTTTCATTAATTTTGAACTTGTCGATGTACTTAGAGCGATGGATGATTGTCGCCCCCACCTTGTCAATGTCGCATTACCCACATCAATGGGATGTGATGTGGCCGAGTATCGTACAGTGGGCGATTGTGTTTGGTAGTTTTGGTTGGTTTGGTATGTTGTTTCTGGGGTTCGTGAAAATTTTCCCGTGTGTATCCATGTACGAAGTGAAAGAAATGGTTTATCACCGTAAACGTGAAGCTGAATCAGAAACCAGCAATGCGGGTACCGCTACCAATAAACCAAATCTGGAGGGAGCTAACTGACTATGAAAAATTATCGAATTCTCGGTTTGTTTAACAATTTTGAAGAGGCTTTTTCTGCTCTACATGACATTCGAGCTTCAAAAGTGCAGGGCGTCTCTATTGACGATGTGACATTAAATTCACCTATTGAGCACCCGGAAATTGAAGAGGTGTTGGGTGAACGCCCCTGTCATCTTCCAAAATTTACCTTAGCAGGGGGATTGTTCGGGTTGATATTCGGCTTCTTGTTTCTCGCCAGTGCACAAGCCACGTTTCTGGTTCAGCCTCAAGGCGGAAAAGCGGTTGTACCCTTGCCATCAAATATTGTATTGGTTTATGAAATGATCATTTTCTTTGCTGTCTGGACAACCGTTTTCGCATTTTTATTCTTAGCCGGGTTGTTTAGAAAACGACACAATCTCTACAGTGAAAAAGTCAGTCTTGACCAGATTGGCGTTATTGTCGAATTGGATAAAAATCAGCTCGACTCACTAAAGGACTTGTTTAAACAGCATAAAGTGTTGGAAATTCGTGAAGAGGATATACGATGACGTTTATTGGAAGGTTAGTTTCTGCACTGTTTTTATCTATACTGCTACCAACAGCCGCGTTTGCGTGGCCTTGGTCAACAGATATGATGAATCAGCCCAGTATAAAGCCACAGGAAACGTATAAAGGCAAAATATTTTCCTTTCCAGCGCGTTCTGTACCCACAATTGCTACGCTAACAACCGTTGCGAATAGAGATGAAGCCAAAAGTTTACAAAATCCAATAGAAGCAACTGCGGGTTCAATGAAGATGGGTAAACGATTGTTTGCGATTTATTGTTCTGCATGCCATGGAGCATTAGGTAAAGCAGATTCACCAATCAGTCCAAAAATCGGCGCAATTGACCTAACCACTGAATACATTCAAAAAGACTTAACCGAGGGCTGGATTTTTGGCACGATTACCTTTGGTGGCGCGATTATGCCCGCTTATGGCAAACCAGGCGAAGGTGGTGGATCGAACGATTTATCAGTAGAAGAGCGCTGGCATGTGGTGAATTATGTTCGCAATCAGTTGGCTAAACAACCTGCCGCTAAAGTGGCAAGCGCTACTAGTGGAGAGTCTATTCGGAAGTAAAATAATTAATCGATTTTTAAACCGCATGGATTATAGATTCGGTTTTTCATATTTAATATAAAGATTAATATAAAGATTTTTAAGTTACGGTGCTATTACACGATGTTATTAAAGGGTTAACTCGATGGAAAATTTTGGAAGCTGGTCAGTTTTAACAACAAACTTCTTACTGGTACTATTTATAGCACTTGCAGGCGTGACTTTTTCTGCCATCCTGCATCTTGTCAATGGCAAATGGCGCTATCAGGTGCGCTACATTGCCTGTTCACTCGCCGCATTGTTTCCTGTTGCGTTTGTTTTGTTGTTAATTTTACTGATCAATGGCGAATCGACATTTCAATGGTTGGCGACCGCACATGACGCAGACCAACATCTACCGTATTGGCATAACTACACGTTTTTGGTTGCGCGACAAATTATTGGTTTATTGGTTGTGTTTGGGCTATTCCTGTATTTTATTAAGCTCCAGCATCAAACAGCAATAGATAGCTCACCGGCTGTTCACCGAAAATTTCGTAATGTCGCTTTGTGTATTCCAGGTATCTATGTGTTGTATGGTACGATGATCGCCTGGGATTTTGAAATGACGATGATCCCCAATTGGCACAGCGCCAGCTACGGTGTTTACCATTTTGTTAGCAATTTTCAATTTTTTCTGGCCTTCTTTTCCATTTTCCTGTTTTTTCTGCTCCGTTCAGGTAAGTTAACAAACCCGATTAAACCCTTCGTCTTTAATTACCTTGCTCAATTTATGCTAGCTTTTACCATTTTGTGGACTTATTTCTATTTCACACAGTATCTGATTATGTGGTACGGACGTTTACCAGAAGAAATGGACCGTTATGACCAAATGATGCTAAATAATCTGGCGCCTATCTGGTGGACCTTCCTGGCATGTAAATTTATTATTCCATTTTTGTCATTTGCTATTTGGACACCCAATCGTCACAATCCGGTGATTATTGTTTTGGTTGCTTGTTTTATTGTCGTTGGCACCTGGCTAGAACGTTTTACCTGGATTTCCGGTTCCATCGAAACAGATCAATATCACATTCCAATGACGTCGGCTTTTGACTTTATTGTTACTGCGATTGTGTTGGCTGCTTCGTGGTTTGCGGTGAAATGGTCGCTTAACAAGTATGGTGTGGTGAAAGCATCTTAAGATTGTTTAAAATTCTCAAGCGTAAAACAAGCCTGTTTGCAGTGTTTACGCTTGTTTTTACTTGCTTCTGACCTATTTGTGACTAATATCAATCATGAATAACGCTGCCACTGCAGTAACACTTTTTCCAGTCTCTAGTTTACTGTGATCAGCAAACCTTTCGGAAATGGTCTTTAATTATGTGTTATTAATCAATGGGTTATCGGTTTCTCTGAATATTTGAGAAAAAAAATATTAGAACGGGACGAAATGACGCTTTTTCTATATAATGGCGACTTTTCACGTAGCTCAACAACAATAAGCTTAGCAAAGTAGCCTAAAAAGCGTTTTAAATTCAAACAAACTAACTCTTAATATTTCAAACTTTTAATACTTCAAATAATGGATGTCGCGATGGCCTTGATCGCTAATAGAAAATCAGTAATGACGTTATTTTCCGGTCACACGGATATTTATAGCCATCGAGTTCGTATTGTATTGGCTGAAAAAGGTATCAATGTCGAGTATCATTATGTTGACAGTGATAACAAACCAGAAGATTTAATTGACCTCAACCCCTATAATTCAGTGCCGACACTTGTTGATCGTGAGCTCGTTCTTTTTGATTCACAAGTCATTATGGAATATCTGGATGAGCGTTTTCCTCACCCACCCTTAATGCCGGTAGATCCGGTATCTCGTGCGCGTAGTCGTCAAATGCTCTATCGCATACAACGAGATTGGTATGGTCTGGTAGACAACTTATCAAGCCAGGATAGTTCTGGAAAACTAGAAGCACGCGCAGCATTGCGTGATGCGTTGTCAACCGTTGCCCCCATTTTTGAACAAAAAGAATTTTTTATGTCAGATGAAATTTCCGTAATTGATTGTGCCATTGCCCCAATTCTCTGGCGATTAGGGTCTTTTGATATTCAATTACCTTCACAAGCAAAAGCTGTTTATGATTATGCTGAGCGACTTTTTGAACGAGAGACATTTATTTCAAGTTTGTCGGATGCGGAGCAAGAACTGAGATAATTTAGTTATATCAGCAAACAAATGTTTATTAACATGTGTTTCAAAATAAACGTTTTTTAGTGCAAGAATTCGCTTTGAAGGAAGCTATAAATGCCCATGACTTCAAGTCGTCCATATTTAATCAGGGCTCTATATGAATGGATTGTGGTAAACGATTTGTCACCTTACTTACTGGTTGACGCCAGGCTCGATGGTGTGGAAGCGCCATCAGAATTCAGTGTTAACGAAAAAATAGTATTTAACCTGAGTCCTCAGGCGGTTAAAGATTTGAATCTGGGTAATGAAACCGTCACTTTTAGTGCGAGGTTTTCGGGTAAATCACGTAATATAGTGGTGCCAATCGGCGCGGTACTTGCTATTTATTCCAAAGAAAATGGTCGTGGAATGGTATTTAGCGAAGAAGACGAAACACGGCCACCCGATCCAAGCAATAGCGATAAATCAAAAACCAAATTAAAGCTCGTTAATTAATAACTTAAATAGCTATTTAGCGCTTTGCCAAACGAGCGATGCAAACGATAAGCTGTAAACGAAAAAAGTAGTTACTTTTATTAACTAGCATAAAGGTGCGGATGGATAGATGCCTCTTCATTGTACTGAAAATTACTGTTGGATATCGTCGTGCCGTGTATTGCATTGACTTGAGTGAGTTGAAAATCATCATTGCTTAAACAAAGTAATGTCGAGTTGTTACCCGTGGGAATATAAATAGTTGCTAAGCTATCCAGGGACTTATCAACGATAGCGTCAATACCATACGCCTCTCCTAATGGTGGCACCATACCCAGAGTACAGTCATTAAACACGCGTTTCTCTTCTGATAACGTGGCAGGAATAAATTTGCGTTGTAATTGTTCATTCAACTTCTGTATATCCAGAATATTACTGGAAGGAAGGACGGCAATAAGCATCTTATCTTTGTCTTTGAGTAACACAGCATACGCAAGTTGTTCGGGTTCAATTTTTGCTGACAACGCTGTTTGTAGTGGTGTACCTACACGGGGATGTATCAATACGTGATAACTGACTTCCAGGTGAGATAAAAAATATTTAACTGTTGCTGCAATTGACATAAGGTAACTATTCCTGTTTTTTATAGGGTGGATAAGCGAATATCGGCTATAGCGTGTTAGACTTTAGGTCTTTAATATTGACATATTGGTTCTAGAGAACGCGAATAAGCTGCTCAGGGTGGCCGGCAGGCTGATAAAAAATATGTAAAATCAATTAGTTATCAAGAAAACGATTTATTAGCGTCATATTTATGGACTCAACAGCACGATCATCCAGGTTGTTTATAAGTTATCTCATGCTCACGGCCGTGACTAGCGGTGCGCTGGTGATGGTCATCCAGGTATTAGGTTCCAGAGTGGTCGGACCTTTTTTTGGCGTGAGTTTATACGTCTGGACCTCATTGATCACCGTCACGCTCATCGCACTGTCAGTAGGTTATGCGTTGGGTGGAATATATGCTGACCGAAGTAAAAATGCAGATCCTCTATTCATAATTATCCTATTAAGTGGTGTCGCGGTATTAATAATACCTTTTACAAAGGGCATGGTACTCGAAGCGACAATGCCGCTAGGATTACGAGGCGGTGCGTTTACCAGCACGTTAATCATATTTGGTCCCGCCCTGTTTTTGTTAGGTTGCGTATCGCCATTTATAATAAAAATAGCCGCGAGTGAACTGAAAAATATTGGGCGTACTGTTGGTGGTTTTTATGCGCTTTCGACCTTTGGCAGTGTCATCGGAACATTTTTGACAGGTTTTTTTCTTATCGCTTACCTGGGCGTCGACAAAATATTTTGGGCAACAGGTTTACTCTTGCTATTACTTTCTTGCGGATATTTCATTATTTTCAAAAAAAAGTGGGCGGTGGCGGCAAGCTTGATCCTGCCTATGTTAATAATGCCTACTGAAAGGACGCTGTCACTACAATCAGCAGACGGTACCAAAATAGAACGCGTTTATATGAAAGACAGCTTCTATGGAAAACTTGATGTAGTCGATTACACCCATTCTGGTAAACATATTCGTGAATTAATGATAGATGGTTTAATTCAAGGCGGCATGGATATGACAAACATGATGTCGATCAACCGTTACCACTATTTTTTGCAGTTTATTCCTGCACTGCTAAACCCGGATGGCAAACGAAGCTTGGTGATCGGTTTGGGAGCAGGATTAATACCCCGTTGGTATGAGAAGCAGGGCGTAACGACAGATGTGGTCGATATCGACCCGCTTGTTTTTGATATCGCAAAAAATTATTTCGATTTCAAAATATCTGGTGATACGATTGTCTCTGATGCACGATATTATTTAAGCAATACGCAGCAACGATATGACTATCTTATACTGGACGTATTTAGTGGCGACTTGACACCGGGGCACCTGGTCAGTCGTGAAGCCTTCGAGCTAATATCGCAACGTTTGAGTGAAAAAGGCATACTCGCAATGAACCTTATCGGCAGTGCCAAAAATAATAGTTATATGACGGCTTCAATTATAAAAACACTAAAAGCCGTGTTTGAACACGTTGAGGTTTATCCCACATTTGATACGAATGCAGAAATAGACGGTAATGATGGTGTGGGAAACTTTGCGGTTGTGGCTTATCAAGGCAATAAATTGCATTTCGATATCAATAACATTGATGCAACAAAGATTCACCCGAGATTGCAAGACGTTGTGCTTGAAAATATAGGGAAGCAATACAAATTTAATGAAAATCAACCGGCAATAGTATTAACCGATAACTATAACCCGATTGATTTTTATGATGTTGCCCTAAGGGAAAGAATCAGAAAAAATTTATTGCAATACTTGAAGCGGGAATTGCTAATTTAAAACGCAATTCAATTAGGCAGTACAATTTAAGCAGTATACAAGTAAATATATTTACCCTTTTAGAAAAGCTTTTATCAGGACACTTTTTATCAATACATCAATTAGAACGGAATCATGAATAATCAAATCAGAATTATATCTATTTTAGCAGATGGTGCATTTCATTCGGGGGAAGAGTTGGGTAAAACACTCGGTATTAGCCGAACCAGTGTCTGGATGGCCATCAAAAAATTGTCAGCCTATGGCCTCGATCTGCATTCAGTACGCGGCAAAGGATATCGCTTTGCCCATGCTGTCGAATTACTGGATTCAACAAAAATATTGAAAGGTATAGATACAACAATAAGAACTAAAATTGCAAAGCTCGATGTATTTCTTCAGCGTGAATCGACGAATGCCTATTTGATGGGCAGTATGTCACCCGATGTGGATAAGTCGAACGTGTGTTTTGCCGAAATGCAAACAGCCGGGCGGGGAAGACGTGGACGCCTATGGGTATCTCCTTTTGGCGGTAACATTTACGTGTCTATACTACGGCACTTTTCTTCTGATCCACAAACACTTGGTGGCTTGGGTTTAGCATTGTCAGTGGCCATTATCAGAGTCCTGACAGAATTGGGTATCAGCGACGTAAAACTAAAATGGCCAAATGATGTCATATGGCAAAAGCGTAAACTGGCGGGTACATTAGTCGAAATGGTTGCGGAGTCAACTGGTCCATGCCGGGTCGTCATGGGTATTGGACTCAACGTAGACCTAAGCGGCGCTATGTCAGATAAAATTGATCAACCCTGGGTTGACCTTAAAACAATATTAGGCGAAGTGCCTTCACGCAATCAATTGGCCAGCACACTGTTACAGCAGTTATTTATAACGATTGCCCAATTTGAACAAAGTGGGTTAAGCGCGCTTGCAGACGAATGGCGGCAATATGATGCGTATTCCGGGAGTCAGGTGAGCCTGTCCTTGCCTAAGAAGAACATAAGCGGCATTTGCGAAGGTATAGATGACATGGGTGCGATACTGGTGCGTGCTGCCGATGGAAATATACAAAAATTCACTAGTGGTGAAATCAGCATGCGGGGTTAGAGTGTAGCGTGGTGATGACAACGGGATTTTTAATTGATCTAGGCAACACCCGCCTAAAATGGGCATGTTACGAAAATATGCAAATGACCTCCACAGGTGGATATACATACGATATCGATCAATTTGCCGAAACGTGTTCCAGAGAATGGCGCGAAGTCCCAAAACCCGACAAAGTCTGTGTTTCCAGCGATGTTAAAACCGATCTCAGCAATGCGTTAACTCAGTGGATTGATACGCACTGGGAGGCGCAAGTGCACATCATTTCTCCTGAAAACCATGCACATAGTGTTAAAAATGCATACAAAAATCCGTTACAACTGGGTTCAGATCGTTGGGCGGCATTAGTTGCTGTTAAAAATAATATAAAACAAGCAGCTATAATTGTAGATTGTGGTACAGCGATTACGGTTGATGCAATTACTGAGTCCGGTGTTCATCTTGGCGGCATGATATTACCAGGCATACAATTAATGCGGGATTCTCTTTTGAAAGGCACACACAAAATTGAAACCGTTACTAACGCTAAAGAAATGCCATTGGCGTCGTTGACCAATAATACATTGGACGGCATAAAAAGTGGTGTATTCACCGCGATAGTTGCCTTTATAAATAGCGCAGTAGACCACACAAAATCCACACTAGTAGAATCTGCTTTTACATTAATGACAACACAATCATCAGCAAGCCAGAAAAATGATATGCAAATAAAATTAATAATAACCGGGGGTGACGCAGAAATATTACTTCCATTGCTCGACAAATCTTTTATACATAGACCGCAGCTAGTGCTTGAAGGTTTGGCCATCATAATGGAAAAGACAAAATGAAACTTGCGTTCATTTTCATGGTGGTTTTGAACATAATATTTTTCAGTTGGCAATTAGCCCGATCAGATGATCCGGTGCCAACAACCAAATCCAACAGTGAAAATAAAAATAGCCGCTATCAAACAATTACACTATTGCATGAATCATCTCAATTAAATGTTTCTAACAGTAGGTCGATCTCTGCACCCACCTCTGTTACCAGGTTTGCTACTAAACAAAACGCCAAACAAACACCAGTCACCCCTTCGAAAAATAAATCTATTAGTTCAAGACTAGGTGAGGCAAGAAAAGAAAAGGAAAAGTTAGCTAAAAATGAAATCGTTAGTTGCTTTAAATTGGGGCCATATAACGTGAAATTAAACGCGGAAAATGCACTTGCCCGAACAAAAAGCTACGGCGCAGTTGTTAATTTATACTCAGAAGAAAAAAGAGAGCGATTCAGATACTGGGTACTAATACCGACGAGAAGCAAACAAGCGGCATTGAAAAAAATAAAAAGCTTTAAGGAAAAGGGCATCGACGATGTATACTTGATTCGCGAAGGAAAAAAGAAAGACAATATTTCTCTCGGTATATTTCGCGAAAGATCAACTGCGAAAAAACGAATTCAACAACTCCAAAAACTTGGATTTGGCCCCGTTGTTGAAAAACACTATAAAGTCAGAAATGAATTCTGGTTAACCATCAAAGAAACCGTTCGTGGTCCACTCTCTGGTAAAGCCTGGGAGGACATAATGGGTGATATCGACGACATAGTAAAATCCGAAGAATCATGCTAATTGGTTACAAAATTTACAGAAATTACCAGGAAGCCTCGGCACTGAAATAGCACAAAAACAGAAAAATATCGCAAAATTAAAGGACTCTCAGCGGTTTTCATAGCCAGAACAATAGGCTATAATCCCCGCCGAAGCCAAATATGGTTTTAGTGTGCCGGTTTAGCTCAGCTGGTAGAGCAACTGACTTGTAATCAGTAGGTCGGGCGTTCGACTCGTCCAACCGGCACCAATTTTCCCGCTATTATTTTTAATACAGTTATTAGTCAAGAATATTGGCCATTGGGCTAATAACGCCTTTACCGCCCTTGTTCAAAACATGGGTGTAAATCATCGTTGTCTTTACGTCGCTATGACCCAACTACGAACTTTATTCGATCGAGGGTCGATAGATGTATTGTTAGCAGGAAAAACATACTGCCACCCCTAACTTTTGTTAGCATTTTTATATTTACGTTCCAAGGAAAAGGGGAGATATACTTCACCGTAACCATCAGCCAAGTCTTGCTTATGGATTGTTTTTACCTTTTGTAAATGGAGTTTAAGTGGCGCAATGCTTTGCGGTGGTAACATTGTTTTCCTATCCCTGTTTCCCTTATCTTGTCTAATAACTATTTGGGAGTAAGAAAAATCAACATCTTGTACCCGTAGTCTTACGCATTCCATCAATCGCAATCCAGCACCATAGAGCAAGCTCATCATTAGCCACATTTTACCATTCAGATGAGCAAATAATGATTTTACTTCGTTCTTTGTTAACACGACAGGAAGTTTCACCGATTTTTTGGCGCGCATAATGTTATCTATCTCATTTGCACCAAGATGTTGTGGGTGTTTTTTATTATTTATAAATACCGTTTAATCCACTGCACATAGGCTTCTTCAGTTCGGATGCTGTAATGTTTTATACGTATCTTGTTCCTGACGAGATCGAGTAGTATTGTTTTTTGCATATATTTCCACGCAGAGTTAATGTTTTCATTAATCTTGCAGTAGATTATCTTACTTTTCGCATACAAGATGATATATGTCACATATGGTGTATTATATTATATATTTTCAATATGACATATATCGCTTATTGGCTGTTGATTGATCTAGGGGTTATTTAGACAATATTCAGGAT
>VAPL010982845.1_pt1 | contig 27418 bp, 23 predicted proteins | sample 3395061 | NCBI WGS metagenome assembly VAPL01 (sample SAMN08290444, study PRJNA428436) | hydrothermal vent metagenome | isolation source: Deep-sea hydrothermal vent chimney 2 | place: Pacific Ocean: Juan De Fuca Ridge | depth 2182 m m | reverse complement strand
CTCACACCCATTTCATGTCCAGGAAGTTAATGTTTTCTTTTACTACTTAAATAGGCCTCATAAAAACATCTTATTCATAAGTTAACGGGACAGCAGTGATAAATTCATTAAATTATAATACGTGATCCTATATCGAATTACTTCAGTATAACGCCCAGTGTTTACTAGTTAAACCTACTGCATCACCAAATGACCGCTAGCTAACATCTAAAGTAGCCTATAAGCCAACGCCAATAAAACAATCCCAAAGTGACCAAAAGTGTCTCTTATCCCCATATTAGGCTCACACTTCAATCATAAAAGAATGAATACATAACAAAAGTATCTATTGTGAGCTTCATTAATATTACGTATCTAACTGATTTTAAATCATTTAATTTAATTGGGAAATATTTTCAGTCTTATTGACACACTAAGCGCAAAATAATTACCCATCACAAGCCATATACTGACTTTTTTTAAACACATACTTATACACGTTGGAGAGTGTCAAATGAATTTACAAACTTAAATGAACAAAGGTTCTACCCTTATTACGATCAAATAAGTTAATACCCCAGCATGTTTTATTATCATCTATGTGGGGGGTTAACAACTATCATATCTACAACATATTTTTATATATATCTATTCATTACTCTATTAATAGCCTCTAAATACTGATATTGATTACAAGTATCTGGCTCCAAATAAGCACCTTCAGCCCATTCATTCCAGGCATTAATAAAAATCAGCTTCTCACTATTATCATCAGCAGAAACTTTTTCAACTAGTTTACCTAACCAATACTCAAATCGCTGTGGTGTTGCACCATCAAAAATAGTTGCCCGTTTTCCATACCTTGCAGTATTATCCCAATCGACAAACGCTCCTTTATAACTTGGTATACACGAGGATACATCCTGTTTTAATATTTCCATCCATACGTCATTATATGTTCGAATGTCATACATATGTTCGCCTTGTAATTTTTCTTTAAAGTAAAGCCTAAGATCTCGTGTTAGGCTATTTTTTTCACTTAAAAAATATATCCACTTTTTAATATAATTAAACAAACGATTGCCATTTTCTTTTTCTTTTCCTCGGCTCATTGAATTGAAAGGTTGAAATAAAAATTGTGCATCAAACTCACGTAAAAATATGGAAGGGATTTCATATGCTGATTGATGAATAATATACAAACCTTTCAAACCAGCATTAATTGCCTGTTCTTTCCAGAAAAGAACCATTTCATCAACCTTATCTATCAGCTGAGGTCGATAGATAATAAAAACAGGTTTCCCATCAATTTTTATCGCCCTATCATCTTTCCATGCCCGAATCAAAAAATCGAAATGTTTTTGCCAGTTTTCTTTTTTAGGATGGTGGGTCTGTTTAATTAAAATATTATGATTTTCTCCATCCCAGCGCCTAGACCATGTTTCATTAGCCCAAGACAAACAAAAAGGTAAATCAAGATCTGGGTTATCCAAAATAATATTTGTAGGAGATTCTAATAATTGTTTACCTTCAAACCAATAGTGATAGTGACAAAAACCATAAATACCATATTTTTTTGCTAATTTTACCTGTTCCCTTAAAGTATCAATTTCTGATTGATCGTAATAATTATTATTTAAAGGTACACGAGGTTGATTATGCTCAGGAAATAATGGCTCTGATTTTTTAACATTAACCCAATCAGTAAATCCATTACCCCACCATTTATCATTTTCAGGGATAGCATGATATTGCGTAAAGTACATTGCAATTAATTTAATTTTATTATTTACATCCATTTTTTCAACCTAAACCTTATTTTTTCATTGGCTCAATTAAGATCTCGGGGAAATATAAATAGATAATATTTTTAATTTCACCGGCAACATTATATACACCTTTCTATATTTAAATCATATGAAGATATATGCACCAGAAAAACCACTATTTAAATCAATATTATATTCACAATGCTTACACTCATAATCAGTCAAAGTGATACTATCATTCAAAAAATGCACACTTCGTAACAAAGCCAATTTAATATAGAATCAATCACTCACAAATTTATTTTATGATTTTGAAAGTATTTAAAAGATTTGAGATTCTAAGTGCAAATTTCCATCGTAATAAACTTAACTTAAAAAAGTTTTCAAATTTTTTAAAAAACTTACAAACCCTGGTCACCCGGTTAGATAAAGACAGCGATTCTACACGTAAATGAATATCAAATGCCCTTACATGCTTTAACACTTTTCGTGGTAAATTAAATTTCACTTTACATGACGGACCATATTGAAAGATATGTAAATAGTCTTCCTCTCGAAAAACACAGCCTTCTTCCCATATGTCGACTAAAGCACTAAGCTCATGACTGTTATAAGAAGATAAAACATTCGTCCCTTCAGAATCACTGTAAAGGTACAAATCAGAAATAGAAAACTCACCCACATTCTCTAACAAACTCAATATTAATTGATTTACTTTATAGTTTTCAAAGGTGAACCTTACCGTTGTCCAACCATGAGGCAGCCACGAAATGCTTGTACTCACATACTGCACTTGCTTATCCAGTTCATATACGCCTTGTAGAAACAAATATGCATTCCAGCGACGAATTGTCTCAGGATGTAGCATCATTAAATTCCAGTCATGATACTTGCCAATATCATTGAAACACGATGATATGACATCACCTTCATTTTCAGTGATGGTGCTTAAGCTTTCTTTAGATTTATCGCACAAAAACCGCCAAACTTTTTTGGTGCAATCTCTTATCTCAGTGTTCCCTTCACCATGATTTAGTTTTTTATCAACAAAAGAATCAACTTGAGCCAGTGCAGCATCATCATATTTAATATCCAGGCCTAAAATTGAATTTATCTTTTTTATCTCACGTATGGGCTCACGAATAAAGTCATCATAATTTACTACAATATGTTTATTATTTATCACTTTAGGTATAACTCGTACGTACTCTAACAACCAAAGAAGTTCAGCATGCAAAGGGGATATTTCATTTCTATGCTGTAATGATGAAATAACAGAATGTGGAGATCTAAAACAAATTATAAAATATGGCTCAATATTCAATGACTCAAAAATTTTCAACCATGCCTCGATAAAATATGAAGTACGCGGATCTTTGAAACCACACAATTCCATATCAACAAACTCCGAATTAAAAATATTTGTTAAGTTTTCTTGCACCAGGGAAGATCCAAATTCAGTCCCAATCGTTTGCTCCCCAATTGGATCTGACCAGGAGTATCCCGCTTCTAATAGCGCTAAATTTTGAAATCCTGTTATTGCTCTGTTTTCATAATAACCACGTGAATTATCAGAATCTGGCTCATACAGATTATTACCAAAATTCACCCCAAAATGTGATAAAGCACCGGATACTGCAGATGTTCCACTTCTATGCATTCCAAGAATTATGATACAGCGCTTAATATGTTTACTCATACAATATCCACTGATTGTATGAAATCCACATATCCCGTTGCAGTGCTCTCGGGATTAGAAATCACTTCAAACATAATGGCATCAAGAACACGTACTATATAACTCGAATTATCAATTGTACCGTCAGAAACACCTACATTTGAAAAATAAACATCCGGATTTAAACTGCACTTAAACTTAAAGCACACGTCATATTCATTTTTTTCATCCGCGTTATCATTATCAATATGAATGCTTCGATAATATCCCCCTATTTCAATTCCTGAGGTAGACTTAATTAATATTCCGGCTTTAAAATAATTAAAATATCGCAAAAATTCAATTTTATATTTTAAATCATATGTATCACCATGAACTAATATATTTACCCGAGTACCATCTTTGGTGCAAAAATGAGGATCATGTATAATCGCTTCTTCAGTACCGTATGTTGTACTCGTTTCAGATTTTAATTCCTTGTCAAACCGTGCGCATAAATTATTTTGCAAGCTTGCCGATTTTTTGATTTCATCTTTCGTGTATTTTTCCTTACACATTTTTTTACATAAATCATTCCTGACCACATCACTCAAGCTCGAAATTTTATGATAAAAATTTAAAACATTACGAGGCTTATCATCAATAACCACCTGACCTTTATTTAATAAAATAACTCGATCGGAAAGCGCCGTTACGGCCGACAAAGCATGTGAGACAAATAACAAAGTCCCTCCAGCCTTTTTAAACTCATCAAGACGCTTATAGCATTTACGTACAAATGCTTCATCTCCGACAGATAAAGCTTCATCAATAATCAAAATTTCAGTATCCAGATGCGCAGCCACTGAAAAGGCAAGTCGAACATACATTCCGCTAGAATAGGTGTATACAGGTTGGTCAATAAATTCTTCAATACCTGAGAATTTAATAATATCCTGTTCTTTTTCCCTAATCTCTTTTTTACTCATCCCAAGAATAGTTCCATTAAATAATATATTTTCTCGCCCCGTAAATTCCGGACTAAAACCCGTCCCTAATTCTAGTAAGCTAACAACTTTCCCATGGACCGTCTTCACTCCTTTGGTAGGAACCAATATTCCAGTGACAATTTGCAATAAGGTACTCTTGCCTGAACCATTAACACCAATAATCCCGATGGACTCTCCCGCCTTAACCGATAAATCAATATCTTTTAGTGCCCAAAAGTCTTTTCCATAATCAATGCAAAACAATCTAAGAATGTAATATTTGAGTCTTTCTCTATTATTCGCAAATAACTTATATGATTTACTCACTGCCGATAATTTTATAATCGGCTTATCACTCGTTAACTTGTTTTTTTGACTAAATAACATCAGCAAACTCAGGCTTCATCCGATTAAATAAATAATACCCAATCGATGCAAATAAAAAGCAAAACAATGTTAAATAGAACCAATGCAACACATCCGGCACTTGGCCTAACAAAACCACCTGTCTAAACATTTCAACCACATGGCTTAATGGGTTTAATAGAATAATCCATTTAAACTTATCGGGAACCATCTCTAAGGGATAAATTATCGGCGTAGCATAAAATAATAGTTGAGTAAGCAAGGTTGACAGGAATTGAGTATCTTTCAAAAACACACCCAGTGCCGCAAAAATCCATGCTATTCCTATCGTAATAAAAATTAAAGGGACTAAAACGAAAGGTAATAATAATATCGTCCAGGACGGGAATTCACCTTTCAATAAAATTGCACCCATAATTAAAACAAAACCAACGCCGGCATGGAATAAGGCTGCAAACAAACTGGCAACGGGCAGTAGTTCGATAGGAAAAATAACTTTTTTAACCAGGTATGGGGCTGTCGAAATTGAAGAGCCCGCGCGTGAAATTGTTTCACTAAAAATACTAAAACATACTAAGCCTGAAAACAAAATTAAAGCATAGGCAGCCATTCCAGTATTATTATCCCCCATCCATCTGGCATTAAAAATAAAGCCGAATATGAAAGTATAAATAAGCAATTGTACTAACAGCGAAATAACAGCCCAGGCAATTCCCAGTCCAGCACCCTTATACCTTAAGTCAATTTCGCGACGAGATAGCATTATAATGAGATCGCGTCGCAACCAAAATACAGTGATTAAACTCAGAAATTCTTTTAGTTTCATATTTGTAATTATTATTTGAGGCTTTGCCGAAGCTAAAATATAGCGTAAGTATAGGCAACTTATGTAATAACTGTCTAATGAATAGCAACAACGCTGAAAATCATACTTCGACAGACTTTTGCACTATATGCAATTTAGTCTACTTAAAACTTACATATCAGAGCATGACAAATAATTAGGTGACAAAAATTGTCACTTAGTAACATACCCCCCTAATATGGTCACATTTCAACCATGAAATAGCTAAATACATAGGCCAAAAGCAACTATTAACTACATAAATAATATTGTAACTATTTGATTTTTTTCTAATAAAATCAATAAACAAACATCTTAGAGCTTGTTGGCATACTAAGTGCAAAACATTACCCTACCACCAGCCCTTTGCTGACTATTTTTTAATCAAATACTTACACGTTGGAGAGTATCAAATGAATTTACAAACTCAAATGAAAAAGGGTTTTACCCTTATCGAATTGATGATCGTTATTGCGATTATCGGTATCTTGGCCGCTATTGCGATTCCTGCTTATAATGGCTATATCCAAAATGCCAAACAAGCCAAGGTAACAACTCATTTCGATGCAGCCGTTAGACAAATGAAAGCTGAATTTGCTCGAGATGTGTCTACTACAGCACTTGGTGCCAATCAAGCTACAGCCTTACAAAAATGTACAGATATTATCGACTTAATCGATCCAAATAAGGCAAGAGCTGCTGATGGTTTAGCAAATGCCTATGCAGCAACATCAAGCACAACAACAGGTGCCATCGGTGTTAGCTGCACCAATGGTTTAACTGGTACCGCTCCAAACTTGTGGGCAGCTGGTGATAGGCTTCTAATAGACCGTCCAGCCTATGGTAATTTGTTAGCAACAACCGCTACTATCACTTATCAGTAATCCTAAAACCTATTAGCCAGTTTCTTCACTGTAATTAATATCAATGAAGAGACTGGCCTTATCCAGAACATTCTCTATTTGATGGAAGTCGCCAAATTTAAAAAATATAAATGATAAGTCGCAATATTAAAATTGCTTTATTATCAATCGGCATTTTTACCTTTTATCTTTTAAGTATGCCGCGTACTGTTACCCTTGAAGATGATGGTTTATTCATACTTTCATCATATTTTAGAGGTGTATCACACCCACCAGGTTACCCTCTTCACTCTTTACTAGGTTACCTCTTTACACATTTACCGATTGGAAACCCCGCATTTAATGGCCATGCGCTAAGCGCGCTATTTTCAGCACTTTCAAGCACACTCATTTTTTTTATTACATCACTATTAGTTCAGTATAAAAATCGTCAATACAATCAAAAAGATGACTATATTGCCTATACATCTGCTGTTGCTTTTGCTCTATCGTCAACAGTTTGGTCACAGTCAATTATTACCGAAGTTTATTCACTGAATGCATTTTTATTTTTATGTGTTCTTTATCTTGCAATTCAGCTTGATATTTCATTGAATGATTTCAATATCAAAAACAAAATTGCACGAAGTAAATTACGGCTATTTTATTTAGGTATTTTTAGTGGCCTGGCAATTGCAAACCATTGGCCATTATTTTTGCTTGGAAGTATAGGTATTCTATTTATATTGCTTAAACATACTAAGTTTATTATAAGATATTGGTATATAGCTAGCTTTGCTTTTGTTATTGGCCTTACCCCTTATTTGTGGCTATACATAAATTCAAATAGCGATACCATTATAAAATTCTTAGGACCGATAGAATCATGGAGTGATTTTTATAATTATGTATCACGTAAAAACTTTAACCATGGCGTTGATTTTAGTCCAACAGCGACAATTTTAGATAAATTATATTTCATTATTTTCACACTAAAACAATTGGTAAATCAATGGGGCGTACTTAACAGCCTATTTGTACCTATCGCAATAGTCGTCATATTTAGAGAAAAGGGAGGTAACAAACACTGGTACATTGCTCTGTTAATTAGCTATTTGTCTTCAAGTATTCTTTTAGCCGCTATATTAGGGTATGACTTTAACATTAGACACCAAACAAATTTTCAACCTTTTTTGGTGTTGTCACATACAATCGGTGCAATTCTGTTTGCCTTGGGTATTGACCAATTTATTAAGTACCTACAAACCAAAACACCATACAAATTAAAAACAATAGTATTCATAATCGTATTTTTTCAAACCATAACAGCAAATGGCTTAAAAAATTACCGGAGTAACTACATTTGGTCGGACATATATGCAAAACAAGTTCTTGATAGTCTTAAACCAAATAGCATATTAATTGTTTCTGGTGATGAAGGTACCGGAACAATTGGATACTGGAACTTAATAAAAGGTTATCGTAAAGATGTTGTACTTATCCAAGAAGCCGGAGAAATTATTAACAATACACGTTTATTTGATCCGCGAAGAACATCACCAAAAGATAGAAAAAAAATAATGCTCGACTTTATTCAATCCAGCACCAAACCTGTTTACCTCCTATATAACTATATAGGTGTAAGTACAATTAGCCATTGGCTTGTATACGAATATAGTAAGGACTCACAAAATGGAAATGTAAAAATTAAGAGACTTAATCCAACTTTAAACCACTACCTTGATTTTATCTTTAGTGATATCGAGCACACTGACAGCTGGACCATGCAATTTCAGCATGAATTACGCAAACGTGCATTAGCTCATCTTGTACTCGAAATAAGCTTAACAAACAACAGTTACAAAAAAGACAAATATCTACTGTATATAAAAAAAATTGCCAGCAATTTAAATGGTTTAGTTTATACATTCTCTGTACTTAAATATTTAAAAAAATCACATTATTTCTTATCTGAAAATGATTTTAAAATACAGGGAAGAAAATATTTCAACCACGAACAAGACAAAGAGGATAAGGCACGTTTTCTAAACCTACTTGCAAAATTAGACCAGGAGAAAGGTGATTTACAAAAAAGCCTTAACTTTTTCCAACAATCTGCCGACATATGGAACAGTAGCGCAAACAGAGCAAATCAAAAAATATCAGAAATAAAAGATCTACTAAACTAAAATATTGATTTTTCCTTGCTTAAAATTGAGTAATTAAACACATTATGATGAAACCAGATTTGAATAGTAAAAGAGTGCAAATGATATTTATAGGGTTAGTTACCTTTGTTTCACTAGTATATGCCTTTACAACAAACCATATCTGGGAAGATTTCTATATTACTTTCAGGCATAGCAAGAACCTGGTAGATGGCAACGGGCTTGTGTATCAAGCAGGCGAACGCATTCACGGATTCACCTCGGTTATCAATACTTTGTTACCAGCATTTTTTTACTGGTCAACCAATGAATCATTTCAAGCTATGATTTGGTTATATCGGATTACGAGTATTATTGGGTTGGTTTTTGGTGGAGTTTTTTTTCTACGTGAAATTCAAAAACAAAATACAAACAATATAATCACTCCAATTTTTTTTACTTTGCTGTTTGCATTTCAGGCCAAAACAGTCATGTTTACGGTAAACGGCCAGGAAGCAGGATTTATACTTTTATTTCTACTCCCATCAATTGTATTTGCTTTTAATGGCTACCGAGAAAAATGGAAATGGGCAGGAATATGCTGGGCTGGGTTAATCTACACACGTCCTGATGGTGTTGTTTACATATTGTTACTCAGCATAGCATCATTCACCTTTGGCAATTCGAAATTTAAATCTAAAGATGATTTACTGGCAATAATAAAAGTGGCGGCACTCTGCGCTGTACTCTATTTACCTTGGTTTATTTTTGCATGGGTTTATTATGGCACGCCGATACCTCATACTGTTACCGCTAAATCTGGATTAGGCGGCATTTTCCTGGCCGATATAGTAAAATCACTACAAGCAATCATTTCTTACCAACCAGCAGTTGGTGTACTCGCACTTGAACCAACCTACTATCATTTTGGTGGCTGGCCATATTGGATAAAGGTATATGCCTTCATTGGATGGTTTGTCTCATCAATATATTGGCTAATTCCATCCACGGATCGCTTCGGGCGCTTTGTTTCGTTTATTTATACCCTGTTGATTTTATATCTTTCTTTTTTACAATTTCGAGCAGCAGTTTATCCATGGTATTTTCCACCTGCCGAAATTATGTCAATTTTTGTTTTAAGTTCAGCACTCTTTCACTTAACACGAAAAATTTTTAAATCTTCTTTAATACCAGCCTATGCTATTGGTATGATTTTGTTGTTTTCTGCAACTAAAATATATTTTATGACTTTAAATCAAATAACCATTCAACAAAAAATTATAGAGACTGGTAACCGTAAGCAAATTGGTTTGTGGCTTAATAAAAACATAGAAGATAACGATACTGTCTTCCTTGAACCACTAGGTTATATTGGCTATTACAGTAATGCAAAAATGTATGACTGGCCAGGATTAGTATCACCTGAAGTTGTCGCAATTGCGAAAGGCAAAGGTGTTGAAGCTTACCCACAAATTATTAAAACCTTAAAACCAAATTGGGTCATATTAAGACCTGTAAATATTACCCAGCTACTCAAAATTCTCTGGTTTAAGCAAAATTATAAGATAGTAAAAATATTTAGTGTAAAGGAACGCTTAAAACAATACAAAAATGTTGCGGGAATGGACTATCTTTTGTTTGATTCGGAATTTGTAATATTCAAAAGGAATAGCGATACAATAAACTGAAACATGGATTCCCATTTTAAAAAATAAAATCTAGACTAATACAAAGGACTTTTAGGTGCGCAACCCTATCCCATTCCTTAGTAAATACAAACAAAACCAAAAAAGAGCAAAGGTAAACAAAATAATAATAATAAAAGCCGTTACGATATTAATATCCGATACCCCCAACATGCCATAGCGCATGGCGTTAATCATGTAGAGGATAGGATTAAATAACGCTAAGTTTTGCCAGAAACTACTGAGCATTTCGATTGAGAAGAAAATACCACCCAGATAGGTTAACGGGGTTAAAACAAAGGTCGGGATAATCGATATATCGTCAAAGCTATTGGCGTAAACAGCATTAACGAAACCTGCCAATGAAAATAAAATAGCCGTTAATATAACAACCAGGGCAATAACCCATATATGTTCAAAATGTAAGTCTGTAAAAAACATCGCGACAGCGGTTACCACACTGCCCACTATAATACCTCGCGCCACACCACCCACCACAAAACCAGACAGTAATACGAAATTAGGCATGGGTGAAACCAGCATCTCTTCTACATGATGTTGGAACTTATGCCCATAAAATGACGACACCACGTTACCGTATGAATTGGTGATAACCGACATTAGAATAATACCGGGTACAATATAGTCTACATAGCTGTAGCCATTTATAGGTTTAAGTTGCGAGCCGATTAAATTCCCAAAGATTAAAAAATACAGGCTCGTTGTTATAACCGCAGGCACTAGTGTTTGCAGCCAAATACGAGAGAAGCGCAGTATTTCTTTCACTACGATGGTTTTAAAGGCGATGTATTTTTGGTTAAGCGTCATGTTTCTCTATTTCTAATTTTCTTGTTACTAAAATTTTGCGGCTGTATTCTAATAATAAGATTGCCGCGCTGCGCTCACAATGACCATTCTACCCGCGGCCGCATCTGTGTTTGCAAAAAACATCTACTCCACGCTCGCGCCGGTTAGGCGTACAAATAATTCTTCCAGTCTATTTGATTTATTTCGCATACTTGTTACATGGAGTTTACAACGTGACAACTCATCGAATACTTCGTTAATAGTTTGTTCTTTATTTACTTCTACTGTTAACGTTGATGAATCACGTAAACTGATTTGATAGCCTTCTACACAAGGGGCTTCGTCTATGTTTTCTTTTAAATCTAAAACAAAAATTTCAGTTTGTAGTTGTGAGAGCAATGTTTTCATTGTTGTGTTTTCGATTATTTCACCATGATTAATAATGGCAATATTGCGACACAGCGCTTCAGCTTCTTCCAGATAATGCGTGGTTAAAATAATGGTGGTGCCTTGTTTGTTTATTTCTTCAAGAAAGGCCCACATTGAACGCCGGTTTTCAATATCCACTCCTGCAGTGGGTTCATCTAAAATTAATAACTGCGGCTCATGCACCAGTGCGCGGGCGATCATTAAACGGCGTTTCATGCCACCGGAAAGTTCACGTGCCATGTCGCGGCGCTTTTCCCATAGACCAAGTTGTTTTAATAATAATTCGGCACGTTCCGCAGCCTTGCTTCGCTCAATACCATAATAACCTGCCTGGTTGACAATAATTTCGTATACCGGCTCGAATACGTTGAAGTTAAATTCTTGTGGCACTAAACCAATACAGCTTTTAGCTTGATCTTTTTGTGTATCCAGATCATAGCCATGTATTTTTACAGTTCCCGCTGTTTTATTAATCAAAGACGATACAATACCGATAGCGGTCGATTTACCCGCGCCATTTGGGCCAAGCAATGCAAAGAAGTCGCCCTTTTCTATATCGAGGCTAATACCGTTTAATGCTTTAACATTATTGGCATAGATTTTAGAAAGATTTTGAATAGATAGGGCTTTTGTCATGGTTTTAATTGTAGCGCTTATTTATTGCAGAAGTTTACTTATATGGTGGGTTTTTCTTTGTATTCAATACTAAGTAAAAAAAATTCTTCAATCATAAATAGATTCTCGTCTTGACGCACTTTTGTCCTGGATAAATATTGTAATACCAGATTTAATCATAAATAGTAGAGTGTAAGCATATTATTCAGTGATGAGACTTAAAAAAGGTACATTATTCCTGTCACCCCGAATGATTTAATAGGGGCGTGAATGACAGCTGCGGCCATTGCAAACGCAGTGAAGCAATCTGCTTGTTATGTGGAATAACGCCAGATGATTGCCGCGCTGCGCTCGCAATGACAAATGTTAATTTAATCGACCCATGCACGTGCATTCTGGAATAAGCGCATCCACGGGCTTTCGTCTGTTTTACTATCTGCTTCCGGGTAATACGAAAATTGTGCTTTTCTAAAGATACGTTCAGGGTGCGGCATCATAATAGTAAAGCGGCCGTCTTCGTTTGTTAAACCAGTAATACCTTGAGGCGAACCATTAGGATTAAGCGGATACGTTTCTGTTGCGTTGCCACTATTATCGGTATAACGAAGGGCAGCATATTGATTGGCTTTTTCCATAACACTGTCGGATGCAAATTGCGCCTGGCCTTCCCCATGTGCAACAACAATAGGTATACGAGAACCGGCCATATCTTTTAATAAAACAGAATTACTCTGCTCCACTTTAACCATTGCCAACCGTGCTTCGAATTGCTCTGACACATTACGCGCAAAATGTGGCCAGTGGCTGGCACCAGGAATTAAATCTTTTAAGTGCGATAACATCTGGCAACCATTGCATATGCCTAAGCCAAAGGTATCGTCTCGATTAAAGAATTTTTCAAAACTGGCACGTGCTTGTGGATTATATAAAATAGATTTTGCCCAACCACCACCGGCACCCAGTACATCGCCATAAGAGAAACCACCGCAGGCGACCAAGCCTTTAAAGTCGTCCAAATTTATATTGCCGTTAATAATGTCGGTCATATGCACGTCGATACTGGCAAAGCCAGCCTTATCAAATGCAGCGGCCATTTCAACCTGACCATTCACGCCTTGCTCCCGCAGAATAGCCATTTTAGGTTTGCTACGTAAATTTAAGTACGACGCAGAAATATTATCATCCAGATCGAAACTTAAATCGACATGCAGGCCTTTATCATTTTTGTTCAGCAGTGAATCGAACTCCTGTTGCGCGCAGTCTGGGTTATCGCGCAGGGTTTGCACATGGTAACTGGTTTCGGACCAGGCACGTTGTAAATCAACACGTGACTCTTCAATTAAAACCGTGTCTGCATATTTTATAACGATATTGTCATTGGAATTTAATTGTGCTATTTCGTGCACCACAGCATTCGCCTGACTTAAAGCCGACATAACCTTATCAACTTCAGCCTGCTTTACCTGTATCACCGCACCTAACTCTTCGTTAAATAAACTATGCAAGGCATTACTGCCTAAGGCCGTCACGTCAACATCAATACCAGTATGCCCGGCAAAAGCCATTTCGACTAATGTTGTAAACAGTCCACCATCAGAACGGTCATGGTAGGCAAGTAAAATCTCTTGCTCATTTAAAGTTTGAATCGCATTAAAGGCGGCTTTAAAGTCGGCAGGGTTTTCTAAATCCGGCGAGTTATTACCCAGTTGATTATAAACTTGCGCAATGGCCGAGCCGCCCATGCGTTGTTGACCTTGTGCAAGATCGATAAATAATATACGTGTATCCGCTAGATTCACTTTTAACTGTGGCGTTAAGGTGTTACGAATATCTTTAACCGGCGCAAAGGCGGTTATGATCAATGATAAGGGTGCGGTAACGGATTTGTTTTCGCCCTGCTCGTCCCAAACTGATTTCATCGACATTGAATCCTTACCCACTGGAACACAAATATCCAGCGCCGGACATAATTCCATACCCACTGCCTGCACGGCTTCGTATAAACCCGCATCTTCACCCGGATGCCCGGCCGGAGCCATCCAGTTAGCCGATAACACCACCCGCTTTAATTCGGTGATATTACTTGCAGCTAAATTTGTTAAGGCTTCGCCGATGGCCATACGCGCAGACGCCGCATGGTTAATTAAAGCCAGTGGTGCACGCTCGCCAATAGCCATCGCCTCGCCGGTAAATGTATCGAAGCTGGATGCCGTTACCGCAACATCGGCAACTGGCACTTGCCAGGGGCCAACCATTTGGTCACGATGTATTAAGCCGGTCACACTGCGATCACCAATGGTAATTAAAAAGTTTTTACTTGCCACCGTGGGTAAACGTAAGCAACGATAAGCCGCATCTTTAATGTTAATATTACTGCTATCAAAATCTTTCTGGCTTACTCGAATGCTTCTAACATCGCGCAACATCTTCGGTGGCTTGCCTAATAAAACATCCAGCGACATATCGATTGGGTTATTATCAAAGTGCACATCGTGTAATTTTAATTGCTTTGCCTCGGTGGCTTCGCCCACGATGGCATAAGGGCAACGTTCACGTTTGCAGATAGTTTCGAAATCATCTAGTGCACTTTCATCAACGGCTAATACATAACGTTCCTGCGATTCGTTACACCAGATCTCATGTGGCGCCATACCGGGTTCGTCGTTAGGTACGTTACGTAATTCAAAATTAGCTCCTCGACCACTGTCGTTCACTAACTCAGGTAAGGCATTGGACAAGCCACCTGCGCCAACGTCATGAATACTAATAATAGGGCTGGCTTCACCCTGCTGCCAGCAATGGTCAATCACTTCCTGCACACGGCGTTCCATTTCAGGGTTGCCACGTTGCACCGATGCAAAATCTAAATCTTCATGGCTTTGACCACTGGTCATCGAAGAAGCCGCACCACCACCTAAACCAATTAACATTGCCGGGCCACCGAGCACAATAATTTTTGCCCCGGCCGGGATAATACCTTTTTCAACATGCTCTGCTTTTATATTGCCCACGCCACCGGCCAGCATAATCGGCTTATGATAGCCACGTACTTCATCACCTTCTCCCGAACTGGCAGCAACGCTTTGTTCGTAAGTACGAAAATAACCCAAAATATTAGGTCGACCAAATTCATTATTAAATGCTGCCGCACCAATAGGCGCTTCAATCATAATATCCAGTGCCGATACAATTCGTTCGGGCTTACCGTAATCCACTTCCCATTGCTGCATCGCTCGTGGTAATTTTAAATTTGAAACCGAAAAACCAGCTAAACCTGCTTTTGGTTTAGAGCCGGTACCGGTAGCGCCTTCATCACGAATTTCACCGCCCGAACCGGTTGCTGCGCCAGGGAAAGGTGCAATCGCAGTGGGATGATTATGCGTTTCAACTTTCATTAAAATATGAATGGCTTCCTGATGGTAAGCATACTCACCCGAAGCTTGTGGAAAGAAGCGGCCACCGTTAAAGCCTTCAACTACCGCAGAGTTATCACTGTAAGCCGATAACACGCCATCGTGATTATGCTGATAAGTATGACGAATCATCCCAAACAAAGAAATATCTTTGGCTACACCATCGATAATCCAGTCGGCATTAAAAATTTTATGCCGACAATGCTCGGAGTTGGCCTGGGCAAACATCATCAGCTCGACATCGGTAGGATTACGTTTTAGGCGGCTAAAGTTTTCCACCAAATAATCTATTTCGTCGTCAGCAAGTGCCAGCCCCATTTGTGTATTGGCTTGCTGCAACGCTGTTTTACCCTGCGATAAAATATCCACACTTTTAAATTCAGTCGGCTTTGCGTGATGGAACAACGTTGCGGCCTCGTCCATATCAAGCAAGACCGATTCAACCATACGATCATGCAGGCAGGTAGAAAATTTTTCTAATATTTCTGGCGACAGCGTACTAGTCGCTTGAATGTAATAGGCAATACCGCGCTCAATGCGTTGTATCGTTTGCAAGCCACAGTTATGTGCAATGTCGGTGGCTTTGGTTGACCAGGGTGAAATGGTACCGGGGCGTGGCACTACTAAAATCAGCTTACCGGTTTGTGGCGTAGTACTAAAATTTCTGTCTTCATTTAACAAGTGATTGAGGGTGGCTAAATCAGCATCGTTGATAGCAGAGTCAGTATCGATAAAATAAACAAATTCGCTAGCAAGCGACTCAACCGAGGCATCAATGGCCTGCAAATTTAAAAGCTGTTTTTGTAAACGGAAACGAGACAAAGCCGAAACGCCATGAAGCTGCAACATGTGTAAATTCTCTAAAAATAAAGGCTGAAATGAGGGTCGTATAATACGCTAAAGTGAGGCGGGTCGCTAGATGAGCACTTATGTCATTGACGCTTAGTGGCCTGCAAGGGTGAAGATAAGAACTAGGAATTCAAGTGCTGCATCGCAATCCCCCCCCAAACATCAGCTTGTTTTATTATATCTTACAGATGCTTTCACTGACCCAGGGAAGTAAATGATCTAAATCGCAAATATTTACTGCAAACAAATCCATTAAAAACTGATGCGCGTCCTTTGCTTCCAGCTGGAATTTGTAGCCATTAAGGCGTAAAAAGACATCCGTTGCAAAAAAAGCCACTCGCTTGTTACCATCAACAAAGGGATGGTTTTTTATCAGCGATTCAAACAACGCAGCCGCCATCTCTTCAAGGTTTTGGTAATAGCCCGTTTGCGGTCGGTACAGCGCGCTTTCAAGCAGCCCCAGGTCACGTATTCCCTGAGGCCCACCAAAGCGTTCGATTAAAACAGAATGAATTTCAATCACTTCATCCAGAGATAAAAATTGAACAACATCATTTGGCAAGGAGTTCGCCTAATTCTTCATTTTCCTGAATAGAATCCAATAAATGGCTTCTAACAACAGGACGAATACGGCGACGCTGTAAATAATCACTAATCGCTTCGGTCAACATCCCGGATACATTCTGATGCGACTCTTTTGCCGCTGCTTTAAGCTCATTCCAGACCGCTTCTTCAACTTTAGAACTAATTTTAATAGTAGACATGCAATAGAGCTTAGATGACGCATCTTGATTCGTCAAGACTTTAAGACAATAAATAGAAAAAACAAACACTTATAAGATATTATCGATATTTCAAAGTAAAAGACCCTACCAATGCGCCAATGTGGTCATTTCTCGCATGACTTCATTCAGCGAAGCTTCACTGTTGCTAATCAAACACACCATATTGGCAATACTCACCACCGAAATCTGCTCACTGCGTACAATCCAGGCACCCGGTGGGGTCCAGCCATTCATTTGGGTAAACATCGACAACTGGTCGGTATTGCCTTGAACAATACGCTTATAATCGTGTGCAAAGCGCGCTAAACCAGCAATTTGCTGGTCATCCATCATGCCATAGCCTTCAATCAGCTCACCATCATCTCTAAAATGGCAAACAACCTGCACCCCGTCGACGGCTAACAATTGTTTAATCATTATCCATTACTCCCTTACTTACTCTTAAAGCCATCAAGACTTAATTGGCCAATGCAGCGTAAGCCGCTTCGTAATCAACGTTGCCATTGGGCATCACCACGCCATATTCATCGCTGGTAACGGCTGTCCAGGCGAAGCCAACAAGGGTGAAGCCATTAATAGGATAAAAGCCTTTCATGCCGGTCATTGTTTCCCAGCCGCGCGCCTGCATGGTGGCTATCGATATATTCGCAACACATAAATGGCTTAATAAATCTAAAACCGACTCGGTTAAATCACTCCCATCACTGACCTTAAATTCAATTAACTCACCCTTCGGTGAAAATTTGAATGCGCCATCCACGCCGTCTAACGCTATTAATGATTCCATACTTGGCATACTGTTACCCTCACAACAATCTATTCAACAATTATATTTATACTAAATTTAAACCAGCTCGCCGGTTTGTTCACCGACGTTATCTTTTAAAAACTGCATCACATCATTAATGGACGCATTGCTGTTATCAACAAAACAAAAAATATTGCCGAAAACACACACGCTAAACATTTCACCACGCACTATCCAGCCCTGTGCTGGTGCGCAACCACACTCCGCATTAAGCGCTTTCATCATATTGGCCTGCATATGAACCGCCAGTGTGGTTGAACGGCACATAATGGACGCCATACGGGCTTGCTCGTCGCCGAGCTGGCCTTCGTAGTGATAGCGATCCCCCCGATATGAATATTCCCCCGCCGCTAATACACCGGGCAATTTTGCCAATTCACTGTATACATTCATAACTTAAACCTGCTCTAAATAATATTCATGTTTTAAACCAGCGCTTTAAACATTGCAAGACGAAATTAGCCACCACGATTAAAATAGTCACCACAAAAAATATTTGACAGCAGCAGGCTGAAATACCAAGATCAACCTCATGACAACAGAAAACAAACTAGAACAAAACAAACACAAACAGTCGGGTATAAAAAATGTAACGACTAAAGCCGGCTCAGGCCGCCAGTTACTCGCCTTATTTTATGACGCGTGGCTACTTGCTGCTGTTTTTATGGTCGCCTCCGCCCTAACCTTACCGTTTACCAGCGGTGAACCGATCAAACCCGGTAACCCGTTTATGACCACCTATATCTTTTTTGTCTGGTATGGTTTTTACGCCTGGTTCTGGACACACGGCGGGCAAACACTGGGAATGCGATCCTGGAAAATTAAACTCATCACAGCAAACAATGAGTCACTCACCTTATGGCATGCTTTATTGCGCTTTTTAAGCGGCATGCCTGCCTGGGCTTTAATTGGTATTGGCGGTTATTTATTTTTATCCGACACCCCCAACCTACAACACCCTATAATTAATGCCCTGGCTAAATTGCCGCCCGTTGTCGTTCTAGCCGTGGGTGGGGTGCTATTAGTATCGGGGCATATGAAAAATTCATGGCGGGAAAAATTAAGTTCAACCTGCGTTGTTCTAACCAAAACTAAGAGTTAACTAGCCTCTGCTATATATAAAATCACTGCTGTCCCGTAAATTTTTGAAGCAAATATGCGAAGTATGGGATGACATAAATTTTAGTATCCCGAGTTCAGGTTAACTAAATAACTGTTCCGAATCCCTATCCAGCCACTGAACAAGAGCAGTGAAGGTGGCTCGACTTTAAAGTACATTGCTCGATAAATTGGTTAGGGATTCGGAACAGTTATTTAGATCTATCTCTTAAGTTTTTTTTCTAAACATCCAAAAAGCGCCAACAAAAACAAGCAAGGTCGGAAGCAAGGCTCCAACAACCGGGTGGTAATGATAAACAATACTCATTTGCCCGAGTAAGCGGTTGCCGATAAAAAAGACTAAACCCACTAAAAAACCAATTAAAATTTGCTGGCCAATACTTGTTTTACGCAACGAACCCAATACATACGGCACAGCAAGCAATACCATGGCAGCAATAGTTAAAGGCATGACTATTTTTGACCATAAGGCCAGTTCATACTGCGCGGTTTCCAGCCCATTATCTTCCAGATAACGAATATACCCACCTAGCTTCCATATCGATAATTTAGATGGCTCAAAGGTAACGATGCTAACTAATTCTGGGTCGAGTAATGTTTTCCATTTCATTGTTTTAAGTTTAGAAACTTTAACACCCTTGAGACTAATATCGGTTTTTTCAATATCGTTCAACAGCCATTCATCACCTAAAAAAACAGCCGTTTTAGCATACAACATCTGTTCAATTTGCTGTTCTTTATTAAGTTGGTATAAAACAATATTAAACAGCTTGCCTTCGTTATTGGCGCGGCGGACATGGATATAGGTGCTGCCATCACGCGCCCAAAGGCCATATTGTGTATTTAAACTAATGTCTTTAGACAATGCTTTTACCCGCTGTAGCTTGGCATACTGCAACGCCGGCGGCGCAATAATTTCCCCCAGAATAAAAGCGACGACCATCAAAATCAAAGCCGTTTTCATAATCGCAACCACTATCCGAAAAACTGAAACACCTGCTGTACGAATAACAACTAACTCACTGCTATTGGCGAGTGCACCCAGCCCAAGAATAGAACCCAGTAAAGTTGCCAAAGGAAAAAATTCATAAATGCGGTCGGGTAAAATTAAAAGTGTATACTGAGCTGCCATAAGCATGGTGTAGTTAGCTGTACCAATTTTATCGAACTCACCGGCAAAACCAATTAACATAAACAATGAGCTAATAACAATAATAACCGAGATGACACTCAATGCCACCGTCGAACCAATATAACGCTCAAGAATTTTCATGTTACTGTTCCTGACGACGCTGCAGATGCTGAACCAGATTTCGATGCAACCGGCTGCTTTTTAAACAGATGTTTAAAGCCTGTCTGCCTGAATAATAGAACGAGAGCAACAATCAACATAATCGCATGCACCCACCATAAACCAACAAGTGGAGATATATCTCCCTTATTCAACCAGGCTCGCGCAACGTTTAATAAGTTTGTATAAGTAATATAAAGTAATAATGCGATAGCTAATTTAGAATAACGCCCTTGCCGAGCAGAGGTTTTACTAAGCGGTACCGCCAACAAAGTTAACACAATACACAAAATAGCCGATGATATACGTGACTGTAATTCAGCTATATCACCCAAATCGCTAGAACGATATAAATCGATAGTGGGGGTAGACTTATGAACATAGTGAAAATCAGCCGCCTCTCGTTCTTTTATTCGAATCCCATGTTCTTCAAATTGTATTACTGCCGACTTCTTCTTATTACTGGGGCTTTCATAACGGCTACCATCTTTTAAAACAATAAATCGGTCACCTGTTTTACTGTCCGTATATTGACGCCCGGTTTTGGATGAAATGACTGATGTCGAATTCCCTTCGGTTTGTTGTACAAATATATTTGTTATATTGGTTTTATCATCATCCGCTTCCTGCACATAAACAACACCAACGCCATCCTGTAATTCCTTAAATCGTCCTGGAAGAATGCCGGTAATATCTGATTGCGACTCGACTTTGGCATAAATCTGCTGTGTTTTCACCTCTGCCCAAGGTGCAATAATAAGTGTAATGGATGCCTGAACGATGGCAACAAAAAAAGCCAAGCCCAATACCGAACGCAATACTCTAAATTTCCCCATGCCGCAGGCAACCAGCACCACCATTTCACTGTCTTTATACAAACGACTAAAGGCCAGTAAAATACCAAGGTAAAGCGATAAAGGCAGAATAAAGACCAGGGTCACTATCACCTTGTAACCCAGCATTGTTAAAACCGTATCAACCGTTAATGTCCCTTCAACAACTTTGGTAAAAAGACTCGCAAGTTGGCCGCTAACAGCTATCATTAACAGAACAATTGCAACACCGATAAGCGTTGTGAGGACTTCTTTTATAAAATAACGGTCTATTATCAAAATTTTATTATCAATGAGTTTAAAAACATATAAGATATTAATATTAGCCAATACATCCTAAAGAGTACACCCTTATAAAGTACACAAGCGAAAACATCGTTCAGAAACACTAATACAAAAAATTAATTTACAAAACCAAATTCTCAGACAAGAATCTATTTTCGACGCTGAATCAATATTAGACCCACAGGAGTTATAATGGATATTCGTGTAAAAATAACACAGGCCGAAACACAAAAAACTGCTTGCATGGTACTGGCAATCCATGAAAAAAGACAACTAAGCCCATCAGCTAAGCTTGTCGACGCCATCTGTGGCCAACGTATTAGCGCACTGGTAAAAAAGGGTGATTTTGATGGCAAGCTGGGGCAAACTCAACTACTCGACAATCCAAAAGGAATATCAGCAGAACGAATTTTACTGATCGGCTGCGGTACAGCAAAAAATCTAAGCTTAAAATCATTTAGAAAAATTCATGGCCATATTCTTAATGCGCTCAAAAAAGCCAATATAAAAGATGCTGTCATCTATAGTAGCGAGCTGGCCATTAAAGATGCCGACAATGCAGAGAAAATACGCCATGCCAGTGAAGCCCTGCTCGAAGCCAGCTATAGCTTTGACGAACTCAAAAGTAAGCCCTCAAAAACCGCAGCTTTAAAAACTATTACCCTCGATTTTCAAAACAAGCGCGACAGCGCAAAGGCCAAGCTGGCACTTAGCACCGCAACCGCCATTGCAGCGGGCATGGATATTGCGCGCCGTCTCGGTAACTTGCCCGGCAATATTTGCACCCCTTCTTATTTGGCCAAGCAGGCAATACAACAGTCTAAAAGCTGTAAAAAAACGAAAGTCACCGTACTGAGTGAAGCCGATATGAAAAAACTCAAGATGGGCTCGCTGCTTTCAGTTTCGGAAGGTAGCCGCCAACCGGCCAAATTAATTGTTATAGAGTACAAAGGCGCTAAAGCCAAAGATAAACCCTATGTGCTGGTCGGCAAAGGGGTCACGTTCGATACCGGCGGTATTTCACTTAAACCGGGTAGCGCCATGGATGAAATGAAATTCGACATGTGTGGTGCAGCCGGTGTTATTGGCACTATGGCAGCCGTATCACAACTAAAATTAGCCATCAACGTAGTCGCCATTGTGCCCAGCGTCGAAAATATGCCCGATGGTGCCGCCACCCGACCGGGGGATATTGTCACCAGTATGTCTGGGCAAACCATCGAAATTTTAAATACTGACGCCGAAGGCCGTCTTATTTTATGCGACGCCCTTACTTATGCTGAAAAATTTAACCCAAAAACTGTTATCGATACCGCTACGCTCACCGGTGCCTGTGTAATAGCCCTCGGCAGCCATTGCAGTGCGGTACTGAGTAATAACGATAAACTCGCCCAGGACATACTAAAAGCGGGTACTAGCAGCGGTGATCGAACCTGGCAAATGCCATTATGGGAAGAATATCAGGAGCAGCTTAAAAGTAATTTTGCCGATATGGCCAATATTGGTGGGCGTTCAGCCGGCACTATCACCGCCGCCTGCTTCCTGGCACGATTCACTAAAAAATATAAATGGGCGCATATCGATATTGCCGGTGTAGCATGGCATAGCGGTGCTAAAAAAGGTGCCACGGGTCGCCCGGTTCCCTTACTAACACAGTATTTAATGAACCAGAAATAATAAATACCAGAAATCACGGCTGTCCCGTTAACTTTTGAAGTGAGCATAAAAATAGGATATGGGATTGGTGAGGCTGACAAACGGACCGTCTGCCGCACGGACGCGGCAGTCGAGCGAGCCATGGATGGCAAATAGCGAGTCCGTTAGTCAGCCTCAGCAATTCCATGTCCGGCGGCGTTAGTATTAGTATAAACGTAGGCATTACTTACATTTCGGCTGCATTAAGTTTAAGTTAACAGGGCAGCAGTGACCCGCAATATAAATACCAGAGACACAAAACCGTGACCAGCATTGATTTCTATATTTCAGAATCCAGCGACATCAGCATACGAGATCAGCTGGCTTGCAGGCTATCGGAAAAGGCCAGTCATTCCAGACTTGCCACCTTTATCCATACTCAAACCGAACAACACGGTCAGGAAATAGATAAACTACTTTGGACGTTCAAAGAACAAAGCTTTATTCCTCATCAGCTTTACAATAGTGAAAAATCAAGCCAGCGGACAGCACCAATATTAATTGGCCACGATATTGAGCCGGAAAAAAACTTTGATTTACTCATTAATCTGGATAACAAAATTCCCGCTTTTTTCGGTCGCTTTAATCGCGTCATAGAAATTGTCACAAATAACGAAGGACAGCGTGATTTATCGAGAAAACACTACACTTTTTATAACGATAGAGGGTATATTATCAATACTCATAATATTAAATAGTGTTGTCAGGGCAAGCACCCCACGCTAAGCAGCATATAAAATGCCAAATAAAAAAACTGAAAAAACATCTCAAAAGAAAACAACGAAGTTTTCACCAAGTGAGACCATAGAAAAGGATCAAGATGATCTAATGTCAACGCTTGAATCCATTAAGGGGCTGCTTGAACAAAGCGAAAGCAAGCTTAATGCAGCACGCGAAAGCATTTCAATCGCCAATACCAATACACTCCATGATACCAAAACCCTACACCATATGAAAAACAAGGAAGAAGAAGAGATTGTACCTATTCTTGACCAGGTGATTGAACCCGAGAATTCAGACAGCTTCATGAATATTCCCGAGCTTGATTCTATTTTTGAAGCAGAAAATACTACCAATAAATTTAGTCCCAAAAAAACCAGTCCAGAAAAATCCAGCCCAACAAAAGCACCTCAAGCAAAATCAACCTCTACTCTAACAACGCAGAATATCGAAACATCGGTTTTCAAACCGCTTGAAACTGAAAAGAAAAATCAGGCTAAGGAAAGTCTATCAAGCTTAACACAAAAAAATTTACTCATAGACGCACTCGATAATTTTCAACTAGACCTGGAGCTATCGCTAAGAGAAGACCTGATGAAAACAATGGTCTCACTTGAAAAGAACTTAAAAGAAAAAATAAGTTTGAAGATAGAAGGCATAAAAAAAGAAATTCTGAATTAATAGCCTGAAGCCTATACAGACTCGCTATAAACAGAACGCTGAATTGCCCACGACTGATAAAAAAGTTTATACAATATTAACGCACTAAACCAGCTTATCATTGCAGACGTTATATCATGAGAAACAAAATGCGCTCCACGCACCCATTGCCCAAAACCAAAAAGACTGCCAATACAAATCGTCAGACCTAATGCAATATAGGCATAACGTTTATTGTAATCTCGTAATAAAAAGTAAAATAATAATAGCGAAAACCCACCAGAGGAATGGCCACCGGGGAAACAACCACCTTTAATTAATTTAGCGGACTTATCTGCAAATATATGAAAATAGGGTTGAGAACCATTAAACACGGTCAAATCCCATGGGCAGTCAACATTAGTAAGATGTTTTAAACCCGCAACAGTTCCTGTTGCTAACAAAATAGTTGTCAAAATATAAAAAAGAGCAACGTTATATTTCCTTATTTTATGGCTAAAAAAACTTAAAATTAAAGCCAATATTACGCTTAAAGCAATTAAAGCAATTAAGTTTCTTCCCCACTTGTGAATCAGTGTGACTGTCCACCAATCGTCACCAAAATACCATTTATTTAATTCTGTATTAAAGAATAACTTTGCTATTGATATATCTAACGAGTAAAGTTCAAAAACCAACAGTAAAAAAATAAAAGCAATCAATGGAATAAAAGCATGATTCAACCAGAAACGCATCTATCTAAAAACCTTCATTATTAATAATCTGTTATCGGACAATAAAATTTAAACTTAAGTATTTATACGATAATGAGCTAGCGATACATTTCATTCATATAACATTGTCCCGTAGGCAACCAACTCGGAATACGATAATAACGGTCTAATGCATTTTGAATAACCGTTTGCCGATATCCTTTATATTGAAACCCTTTACCTAAAGCATAATAGAATGTTGCTTTATCTATTTTAAGCGGCTTAATTTCGACACTATCGAAAAAATCATGCAAATAGTCCAGGTCTTTAGTATATGAAACCAGTAAAATATTTTTTCCTTCAAGCTTTCTAAAGTCGGTTCGCTTGTCATCTTCTCTCGCATGGTGGGAACCATGCCCCAGAACAATAACATGCTCACGCGATGTATAAGACAGCAATGCCGATTCAACATAGCTATCGGTTGCAAAAATATAATCGTCTCGGTAGGCCGACAATTTTTCAAGGATGACATCATTTTCAATGCCGTAAATGACATCTTTATACGTATTTTCATTTTTTTCAAATATGCCGGGTGCACCGATCAAAATAAAAGCGATAAGACCCAAATGTAGGACTGAAAAAGGAATCATAAACTTAATCGTTTTTTGTAGTTGCGAAGTATTAAACAAATACCCTATTGCAACAAACATAAAGGGATAAAAACTAAGCAGCCAGTGCAAGCCTATCTTTTTAAACAGGGACAGGAATAAAAATAAAACCAGCGGTATCGCAAATAATCCGAGGAACACACCTAAGCGCTGTTTGAGAAATTGTGTATATTTTATTTTGGGTAGCTTAAAACCATACCAGATAACTGGCGGAGTGATTAAATACGCTAATATAGCCAGGTAAATTCCCAGTGTTGACAACGAAAACTGTGCATCTGACGTTCGGTTAAGTAAATTAAATAAATAATTATTCCAACAGTTATTATAATTCCAGACTAAATTTAAAATAATAAACGGGCTTACCCCCAACAAGACAAGCAGTATGCCGGTATAAGGTTTAAAGCCACGCTGCGTACGAATAAAAAACACGACATAAAATAAATAAGCTACCCCTAGTAGCCCGGCAAAAAATTTAGAATAAAAGGCTAGCCCCAAAAACAAACCGGCAAGCAGATATTTCTTAAAATTATCGTCTTGCTGGGCTTGATAAAAGTAAATTGCCGAGATAAAAGAAAATAAAATTAAGGGCGTATCAGTGGTAATTAACACCGACAATAAATTAAGCGGTGCAAATAAAAATATAGCCGCTGCCAATACTGCCTTTTGTTCATCGGTGGTTTTCAGTAAACGGTATATCGCAATGCCCATAAAGGTAAACATTAAAATACCCGGTAAGCGCAACCATACTACCGCATCACTAAAAAGCAGCATAAAACTTAAAAACCAGCCAACCATTGGCGGATGATCATAATATCCGTAATCTAGATTCTTGCCCCAGGTAACAAAATAGGCTTCATCCCCGGTAAGCGGCAACCAGTACGCAACCGCCACTCGAATAAGTAAACTGACAATAATTGCAATATTCAGCCATTCAGTCGGCTGTCGTTTTAGTGTGTTTCTTGATAAAAATGTCATCTACAAATTTTAACACGTTCTCCGCTTCACGATGTAGTGCAACCCTGGTGAGTCGGGTATAATTAACCCGAACTCAGGATAAAACAGCTGGCCATTAACACCCACTAATGCAAGGACAGGGAAGTGGGATTGCCAAATAAAGAGCGTCTGCTGCAAGGACGCGGTAGTCGAGCAGCCAGGGATGGCATGTTTTGCGTGTCTTTATTTGGCAATCCCACTTTCCTGTCCGGTGAATAACCACTGAATTTCTTATCCAGAGTTCAGATTAATTAACCCATTATTTCACAACCCAATATTAAAGTAGTCTGACTCGTATGGAAAAAACCTATAACCCGCATGCCATTGAACAAAGCTGGTATGAAAAATGGGAAAAACAACAGCATTTTGCCCCCCAAAATCCGGCTCAGTCCAATGCTGAACCCTATTGCATTATGATTCCGCCTCCCAATGTCACTGGCAGTTTGCACATGGGGCATGGTTTTAACAATACGGTCAT